>ULYS01055344.1_pt1 | contig 20681 bp, 15 predicted proteins | sample 1962381 | NCBI WGS metagenome assembly ULYS01 (sample SAMEA4835869, study PRJEB28245) | human gut metagenome | biome: gut microbiome; material: fecal sample | place: Denmark | collected 2008
CGGAGCGGAAGGCTCCATTCCCTCAGGATGCTTGGCGGTCTTTTTCGCGGCGAGGGCACTGAATATGGCCATAGACACCGGTGTGAGGGCGACCACAAAGAACGGATTGAACTGCTGGAAGAGCTGTGGCTGGATCTCCAGAGGGTTAGGAAGGCCTTTGAATATGGCGTAGGCCCCGCACCAGAGGGCGGCGGTCACGGCTCCGCAGCCGATCTTGCCGGAAGCCTTCTCTGACTGGAATATTCCGAAAAGGGTGTAGACCGACGTGGCGATAAGAGCCAGCGCCCAGATGTTGAACCCGATTCTGCTCCAGCCCTCGGCAGTGCTCTGGGTGTAGTCACGGGCGAACCAGGTCAGTGACTGTCCGTTCTGGTGGAACGCCATCCAGAAGAAGATAACCACAGCAAACACGAGGCACAGGGCCACGATACGCTCCTTGGTCTGTTTAGGAGTGAGTTCCACGTAATTGCCTCCGGAGGTCTTGGCCTGTTTGGCGTTGACGTCAGCGTGCTTGAACCAGCTCTTTGTCGCGAAATAGATCGCTATCGAGACCACGAGTGAGATGCACGCCACCGCGAATCCCATATTGTAAGAAGCAGAAAGCTTGTCGATGTAGTACGGACAGAACTGGTCGAGCCCCATTCCGGCCACGTTTGCGTCCGGCATCATCGCCATAAGCCCGTTCAGTTGCTCGGCTCCCTCCGGAGTGATCGTGCCGGCCATCTGCTGGTGGGCCAACGCCGGAATCGCAGCCTTGTATATGAGCCCCGCCTTTGCCAGGAACTTGTTTGTGATGGCGGTGGCGGCGGCAGGAGCGAACATCGAACCGATGTTGATGGCCATATAGAACAGGCTGAACGCGCTGTCCCGTTTGGATGCGTACCGTGGATCATCGTAAAGGTTGCCGACCAGAACCTGAAGGTTCCCCTTGAATAGACCCGTTCCGACAGCGATGAGCAGCAGGGCCGCGAGCATCACGGTGACTCCAAACCCGTTGGCCGCTGTAGGGACTGCCAGTACCAGATAACCGATGAACATCACGCAGATGCCCGTCACGACGCATTTTCCGAATCCGATTTTGTCCGCGAGCCATCCTCCCACGACCGGCATGAAGTACACCGCCGCGAGGAAGATCGAGTAAACCTGGCTGGCCGTTGACTGCTCCCATCCGAACTTGGCCTGGAGGAACAGCATGAAGATGGCCAGCATCGTGTAGTAGCCGAAGCGCTCGCCCGTGTTGGCGAGGGCGAGCGCGAATAAACCTTTCGGTTGGTTTTTGAACATACTATGTTACTTTGTTACTTTCTCAAGCCACTTGACCATGCCGAGCATAACGCCCATTGCCAGGAGGCACATGCAGAGGAACACGCTCCAGCAGGCCCACAGAGGCATCTTGTTGTACATCAGAGGGCCGATCCACAAGAAGAGGTTGCCCACCGCGGTGGCACCGAGCCAGAGTCCCTGGCAAAGTCCGAGAAGGTGCTTCGGGGCGACCTTCGACACGAACGAGAGACCCAGAGGAGAGATGAAGAGTTCCGCTACCGTGAGGAAGAAGTAGGTCGCGATCAGAACCCAAGGGCCGGCCTTCATCGTGGCCTGCTGGGCGACTTCCATACCTCTGAAATCGGTGGCTGAAGGGTAACCCATCACGCCTGAGAATATGGCCAGGAACAGGTAGGCCGTGGCGGCGATACCCATACCGTAGGCGATCTTGCGAGGGGTGGAGATCTGCTTGCCTCTCTTGCCGAGGGCGCCGAAGATCCACATGATGATAGGGGTCAGCACGATCACGAAGAACGGATTGACGGCCTGCCAGATCTCCGGGGCGATCTTGTCGGTGTTGACGAAGTCACGCGCGAAGAGCGAGAGGGACTGTCCGTTCTGATGGAACGCGAGCCAGAAGAAGATCACAACGCCGAGAACCGCGAACAGGGCGTACATTCTCTGCTTGATCTCCTTTGCCATCGTGGCCTTTTCCTCGGCGGTGTAGCCGGTGTTGGCGGAGGCTGCCTTCTTGGCAGGAGTTGGGAATTTTTTCTTGTTGGCAAGGAATATCACAAGAGAGATCATCATGGCCACGACTGAGGCGATGAAGGAATAGTGGATACCGGCGTTGAACACGTCCAGATAGTTCGTGCAGAAAGTGCCTACGGCCTCTCCGCCCTGGGACAGCATCGCAGGATCGGCGCCCGCCTTCACGGCCTCGTCCATGAAGTTCTGCGAGGTGGTGCCGTTGCTGATGAACTCATGGCAGAGTCTAGGGAGCTGTGAGTTGTAGATGAATCCGTTGACTTTCAGCCACCAGCTTCTAAGAAGAGGAGCCACGAACGGAGCCACGAGGCCTCCGATGTTGATGAACACGTAGAAGATCTGGAAACCGGAGTCGCGCTTTCCCTGTGCCTCTTTGAGAGCCTCGGGACCCTGCTTGGCGGCGTCGGCCTCGAAATTGTCATACATCTGTCCGACGATAGCCTGGAGATTGCCCTTGAAAAGACCGTTGCCGAAAGCGATCATGAAGAGTGCGAAGCAGGTCAGCGGCAGGAGCCAAGACTTGTTCTGAGGTGTGGCGAGGATCGGAACGGAGAGGACGACATAGCCCAGAGCCATGATGATGAGTCCTTTCTGGATCGTCCCCTTGTAGTTCTGGGTGCGGTCGGCGATGATACCTCCCACGAGGCTCAGAATGTAGATTCCAGCGTAGAAGAATGAGTAGATCAGGCCTCCGGTCTCGTCACTCAATCCGAACTTGGAGCAGAGGAAGAGGGTGAGGACGGCGTTCATGATGTAGTAGCCGAAGCGCTCACCCATGTTGCTTAGCGCTGCTGAAATCAGCCCTTTAGGATGTCCTTTCATACAGATGATGTTTTTACTTTAAATTTGTTTTTGTGTTATAATTATTCATTCAATTCCGTCCCCGTCCGGCAGCTTTCCCCATAGGGGAATGTGGCCGCCACGTCATAACAGGTGACGAATATACGCAAAACTCCCCAACTCACCAAATTTATGTCGTAGGACGATTCTATGGCAATTATGTGACCATCACAGGCCGCGCATAGCCAATGTCAGGATCTGTTCGTAGCCGTATAATCAAACGGACAGTCAATGGCAGCTTATCCCTCGATGATGGATTTACTTTGCAAATAAGATGTTGTTGAAAATCAATTCTTTATTGTTTGTGCGGATTTGCTTTGCAAATAAAACTCTATGCATAATATGGAATGTAGCTAGCATATTTACGAGAGGTTATGTCTGCATCAGCAATTTTAATGTGACCAGATTCAAGTGTGTCTGCAAGTATGCGTGACGCAACGGCAGATTTGTTTTTATCAAGTCCGAACCTTTCACGGATAGACTGGTTGTTAATAGATCGTCCATCTTCATAAAGAAGGCAAGCGTGCTGATAGCACGCAAGTATTCGTTCTTGTTTGCTCATCTCATTCAATGCCTTTTTCGGAAAGAGAGTTACTTTTGTGAATGATTCGCCCTTGTCAATCTTGACAGCCGGGAGATTCTTTTTCTCTATGGCTTCAATCGCACGGTCTATGCCACTACCTCGCCTCTCGCACATTCGAAGGAGCAATAATGACTGTGCCAGCTTCTCATTTCTAGAGTGAGGGGGCAAGTCGATGAGGCGGTTGATGTCATTCAGGGGCGCACCAGGATTTGTAATTACAAGTCTATTCGTATAAATCTCTATTGATGTTGACATCCCGGTGATTGCGAAGTCCTGATGTACCAGGGCATTCGCGATAAACTCTCTGATTGCAACACGTGGATAGGCAGGGACAGATTCTCTCATAACTGAAATACGTTCTGTGCTTGTAGCTCGTACTATTGAATCCACTAGATTCTCGAAGGCAATGGCATAACCTTGTTTTATGTGGTTCTCAAATTCTTGTGTGCGATTGTTGGTTCCAATGTATTTGTGAACGATAACTTCACGAGGCTCTAATTCCGGAAAGTCTGCCAGATTATGAGCAAAGAGAATGGCACCCAGATTGGTGATAGACCAGTTTGCTCCAGCCTTTTGGCAGAAAGAGTATTCTTCAAGTTTTGAAAGAATCGTGTCAAATGATGCTGGGACATCTTTATCCATAAGTTCATAGAGTTTCCTGTAATCAAGAAGTTTTAGAACTTGATCTCCACTTACCTCTGAAGCCGCTGCCAGTTGTTCGAAAGATATCCCTCTCGTCGTTGCAATCATATTGCGGACTTGGCTGCGGGACATTTTGATGGTCTGACCTGCGGAACGTGTATAAGATTCATATATGTCTTTGCCTCTAAGATGAATTGGCTTGTCGGCTTGTTCGGGGATGTATATGAACAACAATGGAGTACCATTAAAATCAATGACATCGTGTTCAATCTGTATTGGAATCATCAGATTGTTATGCGCAATATTACCTAATGTCTTGACAATATTGTCCACCTCCTGTTTGGATATAGGTGACGGTACACCGTTGTCATTGACCCCGTATACAAGTATTCCTCCACCTTTCAAGTTGGCGAATGCGCATAGATGCTGTGCAAGCCTATCTGTCTTACAAGATATTCCTGACTTCCAGTCGAGTTCGTTATGTTCTGTAGGTACAGGGCTGAGGCTATTGTTCAGCAGATGTACCGCCTTTTCTTTCCAATCCATATCGTAAGTTTTTATTTGCAAAGTATTATATTCAACATTACTTTTTAAGTGCCAGAATCATACTGACAAAACTCCATAAACCACTTAGGGAGCCAATCCAACTAACTGTTTTCTTTATCCATTGTGCTACTGGCAAAAAAGAAAAAAGGACAATTATTAAAATAACTAAAATGATAATGACAAGCCCAATTATAATTCTCTTCTGACGTTCAATTGTCTTATCTTTTATTCCTGATTCTTTACAGATGGCTTCATTATCTGATTCAGACTTTTTAAGTTTTTCTTGGAGATTTTGGTTTTGCTTATCCAGAGCTTCTTTGTCCAAAACCATTGCTTCCGATTGTTTAGATATGCTGTGTATCGCATTTGAAAGTTCTGAATAAAGCTTATTCAGTTGTTCTCGTTGTTCATTTTCGATTTTGGCCTGTTTTCTTGCCTCTTCTTTGACTCGACAATTAAACTCTACGGTGTCTTTCACAGCAAGAGTGTTCAATTCTTCTATGTCTTTTACCTGATTGTTCGCTATTCTTACTGACAGGAGATAAACATCTCGATCTGTTATGTCTTCTGTTTTATATTTCTGTATGTTTTCGTCAAGTTCTCGAATAATACGTGCTTTGGGCAAGGATTTATTGAGAGTATGAGCAACCAATGTAGTAAGACCGATGTCAACCATTTCATCAGAAGATACTTCGCTTCTTATTGATGGTGCACTTAGCCATAGGATATTCAACAAATCATCGGCCTTAATGATTTCCGGCTGATTCTCTGATGAGTTGCCGCTTATGATGTTCTCTATTGCGCTATGCTCGAAGTCGTGTGTGATAGAATTGTTTACGAACCAACAATTTACCTTTTCAAAAGATTTCACAGCTTTTCCACCACGCTTTTCTCTAACATACATTATAGCCATAGCGTCATGAAGGGCGGCTTTGTCATTATTTCTATATGTTTTCAAAGTTTGATACTCATTGCTGAATTTAGCTTTATTTTTCAGCGTTGTTGAGTTTGGCAGTATTCTGATACTGAACTTTGTGAGGGAGTCTTCGATGTTGTCAGATATTCTCATCAAGTCAGCACTATTTAGACCTCGTCTTTCACAAGCACAAAAAACGTCTTCCTTATTGACGTTTTTCTGCAATGCAACCTTATCGAGACTTCTTGACTTAAACTCAAGAAGACTCTGGATTTCTTCTTTAGTCTCTGGCAGTATTAGAAAAGAGTATCCAGATTTCTTGCAGACTTCCAATAATTTGGAACAAGTTCGGGTTGATTCTGGAGTGTTCAAATCCAATAAACTAATTATAAAGTTGGTGTCAAGCAAAAGCGTGACATCATTTTTCAGACCATTAAACTGATATCCTATAGCACAACTAATTGTTGCGCCTAAATATAAATCACGTATTTCTTCATAAAGAGGCTTTATCGGCTTGAAATATTCTATGAATTTTGCCGGCAACGAGTAATCCGTCTTATCCGGACAATCTGAGTTTCTTAAGTAATGGGCAAGGGTGTCCTTGTGCTGTTCTATGAATCGAATAACGCCCTTTCCGTCTTCCGACTGAATGTTTTGGATTTTACAGAATTTCAAATAAGCATTTTGAAGTTCCTTAACATTATGTTCACTCTCTTTAATTTCTGCATCAAAGTCGGCAAAAATAAACCTCTTAATCCAAAAAGAATCATCATTGTTGAGAACAAAAGGTTTAGAGTCTTCGTCACAGTCAAATTCTTTTGAAATTTGTGTCAGAATAGTTCGCAGGACAGGAACAGGTATTTCAATTTGCCAGTCAGTGACAATTCTATCAGCAATTTCACTGATGTTCGCTCCTTTGATTTCAGCCTTACCATCGCTTATGTGATGGAGACATTTCTTAACAATAGGGACAAACACATCCAACTGCCCTTTTGCCAGTTTTGCAGAACTGCTGATATGTGCCAAAACGCTATATGTTATGGCTCTTCTTGTTATGTTGTCGTTGGCGGTCATAGTGAAACAATTTTTGTGAATTATACCATCGTGCTGGCTTGCTGGAAGACACGGGAGTTGACGAAATTGCGGAAGGTCTCGTTGTCGAGGTAGTTACGGGCAAATTCGGTGTTTTCGGCCATCATATTGATGACTATCTGGAACAGATCGGTATTGCATTGGAGCTGAGCCGTGTCGCTGTCAGAATTGTGAACAGCATTGACAAATGATTCGCTTTTCGCAAGAAGCCCCGGGAGCTGTTGGATCTGTGAGCGGACGGTGTCGGCGTGCTCCCACTCGATGCCTCCGTAGAGAGTGTTGAAGTCCTCGATTATTTTTGATAGAGATTCCATCTGAGGCTCTAGCTTGCCTCCGCCAATAGTTACCGGAACCGGGTCAATTTCGGTGTTTGTGTCTGAGAGTGACAGATTAACCTCTTCCTGTTCGACAATACGGTATTTGTCGAAGTCTATGGATTCGATAAGTCCTTCTGTCCAGTCGTCGATTGCCAGTTTCGGCAGTTTCGTTCCCAGATAATAGTAGAAATGGTAGAGTTTTTCCCATTCCGGGCTGATGAACGGCATCACAGCAGCGAGGAAAGGATAAGTACGGACGTAACTCTTTATCGCGCTTTTGCACTTTATCTGTTGTTCTTCCGAAAGTTCTTTTTTGAATCTGGCTACACAACGGTTGATTATGGCATCAAGGTCTTCACGTGGCGCGGATGTCCAATAGAGCCTGTTGAACTCTAAGACATCTTCATCAGTGTAGATATTGGCATCTTCTACAATTTCGATGAGGTCGTTGAGTTTGTTCGGGTCTGTCTCGTGTGAGAGCGAGGTGCCTTTATAATATGTCTGAAATGCACGCTGAATGTCCTCGGGGTCATTGGCGAAGTCAAGTATGAATGTATCCTTTTTCTTTGGGTGACAACGGTTGAGACGCGATAAGGTCTGCACGGCCTTTACATCGGAAAGCTGTTTGTCAACATACATTGTGTGCAGAAGCGGCTGATCATAACCGGTCTGAAATTTATTGGCTACGACAAGAATACGATACGGGTCGTTTTCTATCTTCTTTTCGATTTCAGATGACGGGAACCCGTTTATTATCGCTTCTGTAACCATCTTTCCACAATATTCCTTTTCTCCTGAGAAAGCGACGACGGCTTTATATGGACTGTGCATTTCTTCCAGCTGCTTCGTTATGGCATAGTAAAACTCAATGGCGCGGATGATGCTGGAGGTTACGACCATTGCACGCGCCTGACCGCCAACTTTATGCGCACCGATGACTTTGTCGAGGAAATGATTGACGATGATAAGGGATTTTTCCTTGATTGTCTGAGGCTGACGCTCCACGAATCCTCGCATTTTCTTGGATGCCTGGTTCTTGTCAAATTCTGGATCGGATTCTATGGATTTAATAATCTTATAATAGCTTTTATATGGAGTATAGTTACGCAGTACATCCATAATGAAGCCTTCCTCAATGGCTTGCTTCATTGTGTACTCGTGGAACGGAATGTATCCTGTTTGACCATCTGGATGCTTGACAGGAGACCCGAACATCTCCAGAGTTTTGTTCTTCGGTGTGGCGGTGAAAGCGTAGTAATTGACATTCGGAGCCATCTTGCGTCCTTTGATGATTTTCAGGATGCGGTCTTCTATGTCTTCTTCCTCGTTCTCAGAGTTGCCGGAAACCACGATGTTCATATCGGCGGACATCGCTCCATTCTGGGAACTGTGTGCTTCATCAATGATGATGGCGAAATTCATGTTTCCCAATGAACCGCCGATTGTGTCCAGAATGAACTGAAACTTGTGGATGGTGGTGATTATTATTTTCTTGCCACCTTGCAAGGCTTCTTTCAATGATGTCGAGTCCTCTGCCCAGGCGACTATGTTGGAGAGACGTTTGAAAGCGGTGATGTTGCCACGTATCTGTTTGTCAAGATTGATGCGGTCCGTAACCACTATGACCGAATCCACGATATTCTCGTCATCCTCGACAAGTGTCACGAGCTGATATGCAAGCCACGTGATGGTGTTGCTCTTGCCGGAACCGGCACTATGCTGAATCAGAAAGCGCTGACCGATTGGATTGGAGCGAGTCTCGAAAAGGAGCTTGCGGACACAATCAAGCTGGTGATAGCGTGGCCATATAACTCGCTTTACCGGTTTCGGCTTGCCCTCTTCTTCTTTTTCTATTACTTGTGCATAATTTTCCATAATGTCTGCGAGAGAGTCTTTTGTCAGAACTTCCTGCCAAAGGTATTCTGTAAGAATCTTGGATTCTCTCCACGGATTTCCCGCACCTCCGTTTACCCCTTTGTTGAACGGTAAGAACCAGCTGTCTTTACCTTTCAGTTCGGAGCACATCATTATCTGTTCGTCATCAACTGCAAAATGGACCGCACAGCGACGAGGTGCAAAGAGAGGGTCTGTGGCCGGACGGTCATCTTGATATTGTTTTATGGCATTTTTAACAGTCTGCCCTGTGTAATGATTCTTAAGTTCAGCTGTGATTATAGGGAAACCGTTGATGAATATGCAGACATCGAGAGCGTCAAGGGCGTTTTCTGCGGAATGGTGAAGCTGCCGTGTGACACTGAAGATGTTCCTCTGGTAAAAGTCTATTGCTGACGGATTCAATTCTGATGGAATAGGGTAGTATAAGTCGAACAGAAGTCCGTTGAAACGGAATCCTTTGCGTAGCACATTCGTGATTCCGTCGGTTGCTATTTTGTCGGACAGACGGCGGAAAAAATTGCGTCTCTGGCTTTCTGGGCCAAAGCACATAGTCTGCTCCACTTTATCTGGCTGCGTGGAACGGATGAAACGTTCGACTCTACCCGGGTCAAGAGTGTATTCCCGATCAAAGTCTGCGGACTGCCCCTGTTCGTAACCGTTGTGGTTACGGAGGTATTCCACCATTATGGTCTCAAGACCTTTCTCTGTCATATCCGTGTGCGGCATAGGCTATTAGATTTGCTCGCCTCTGACATCTATCTGCCCGGTTACGACATCGGATATCAGACGCTGTTTATATTCAGTAAGACGGTCGATCTCTGCTTTCAAAGCTTCGACCATCGTGTCTATCTTGTTTGTCTTTGATTCGATGTATTCCACTATGGCATTCTGCTCTTCGATTGGAGGAAGAGGAATATTTAATTGTGAAATATCTTGCCAGCTCGCCCGTGGCATCTTAGTCCCGTATGTCCCAGCATTGACTACACCGATGAACGGAGCTGAGATAATCAATTTATGTAAATACGCTGGAATAATAGAGCCGTTTGAACGAAAAACATAAAAATCTCCGACTGCTTGCGCCGATTCTTTCGCTAAGTACACCTTAGCGAGATATGGGCGAAGTTTTCCAAATAATATATCTCCTGGCTCAAAATGTACCCCTTCTCCATCGAAAACAGAATCGGTTGCAATTAATCTTCCTGTATTGGTTTCAATGTTTTCTAATGCAATTTTCTTATCTCCATTTTTTGAGGGTTCTCGAATCAGTGAACACACCGTTTTGAATCTGCGTAATTCCCAATGATCCGGTATTTGCCCTATCCACGGAATACCGCTGTCCTTCATCGGGACATCGGGGTTGAGACCTCGTGTGACTAGGGAGGCTATTTCTGCTTGCTTTAATTCATTAAGAGTTTGTAACTCTCTCTCTCTCTGGCATTTACAATTTTCAATTAAAGTTATTCTTTTATCAAGGTAGGCAACTATCTTGTTCTGTTCTGGAATTGGAGGAAGCGGTATGGAAATAGCCATGAATTTGTCTTTCTTCACAACTTTTCGAAGTCCAGAATAATAAGGGCGAAGAGCCTTGACGTCATCAACTGCTGTATAATAGTAATTAATGAATTGGGGGCTTACGACGTTAGACATAGAAAATGTATCATAAGCTCCCGTTAGCATACCGTTCAGTGATGATAATCCGACTGTTCGAGGTGTTTCATCAACATCGAATAAACAGAATACAATATCGTTAGGTTCGACGGCTTGATATGTATCAAAATCTTTTGGAAACTTACCTTTCCCGCTTTCAATGTCTCGAAAGACGATTCCCTTGGTAGTAAGTGAAAGAAGAGGATATTTATTTGCGTCTTGTCCGACGGGTACCAACTTCGGGCGCAGAAATACACGATTCCTCATCATCGTCCAATGTGAAGGAATTTCGTTTGTTAGCAAGTTCGCTGCTATAGAATACTTCTCATATCTTTTCATAACACATTCCCCTCCTTTTCTGCAAGAGCTCGTAGAAGCATCATTCCTTTGGTTGTCAGAAGGTATTTCTGGCGGGGATGCCTCGGCGAATCAGGATACAGCGCTCGTATGAAACCGTCGCCTATTGACGGAGAAAGATAGACTTTCAGGAAATTGTCCCGTCCTTTCAGCCCGATGCACTCCATCATCTCTTTCACGGACAACTCCTTGTCCCCTATGGTGCGGATCAGGACCTCGATGTTCGGATTATCCGTATGGAACTTGTCCTGTACTTGTCTCGAACTTGTCCTGTACTTGTCCTGAACTTGTCCTGCCCCGAAATCCAAGTTCGGCTGTACGCTCCACTCTGGAGAGGGATTGATGTGCAGGTAGCGGTTCCTCAGGTCCCAATGTTCGCCGAGGAGCAGGTTGCGGAAGAAGCGCTCAAGATAGACCGGGGAATATTCGATGCCTTTCACAAGATTCTTATAGTTTGCCCGCACCAGCGCGTTTCGGAAATACCAGGAATGGTCTGCGAAAAGGTCATTGTTGATGTCGAAGCCTACGGAGCGGAGGTATTGAATGGTAAAGACGGCGGTGGTGCGCGTGTTTCCTTCGCAGAATGCGTGGATTTGCCAAATCCCAGAGACAAAACCCGTCAGGTGGGCGATCATGTCTTCTCTGGAGATTCCTTTGTAGCAGAATGAGCGTTCCTGTTCGATGTCATATTCCAAGGCCTGGTGCAGATCCTCCCAGTTCAGGTAGCTGACGGACGCGCCTTCCAGCACCCATTCTTTCTTCGAGATGTCATAGTCGCGAATCCGCCCGGCGTGTTTGAATACTCCGTCAAAAATTCTTCGGTGCAGAGATATGATACCGTTCGCGCTGAAATCGAATGTCCCGGAGGACAGGATTTTAGTGATGTTTACCGAGACTTTGTCCGCTTCTTCATTGTCCGCATCTCCTGAATTATGCGTGGTCTTGGAGATATAGTATTGCTTCAGGAGTTCACGTGCTTCATCTATGGTTATGTCGCCTTCGATGTTCCTGCGTGCTGTCTGCAGAAGGTATTCGGATGTCTTCAGCCCATCCACAGCCTGCAGTCCTATTGCGACGCGCCAAGCCTCCGCCCTGTCTTTTTGGGCGGGTTCTCCTTGCCGGATGTACTGGTTGAAGTCAAGATATGTCTGCATTATCTTTCCAATATTTCATTAAGAAGTCCTTCTGTTCTCTTTTCGATGTCCCGTATGTCGGCAGTTATTTCCGCAATGGAACGGAGCTGCACGGGTTTATAGAAGTATTTCGTAAAACTCAGTTCATATCCGATCGTCGGTTCTCCGAAGACTTCTTCCGGCTCGTAGGGGAGAACTTCGTTCTTGTGAAATGCTTCAATGCCACCGGGATAGGTAAATGGAATCTGCTCCACCTCGCCTTTGACTTTAGCCATCTTTACTTTGCCCTTCTTGTCCTTGATGACATTGCCGCTTTCGTCTTTTGCCGGCTTGAAAAGCTCGACTTCCCAGTAACCGAATTCTTCATTGGGGAAGATTTTGCTATATTCATTCTCTTCGAACGCCATAAGCAGATCGAGGATCTTCTTGCGGTCATCATCGTTGGTCTCGCAGTTCTTCTCTCCGAGATTCTTGCGCAAAGGCGTTTTGATGGCTGTGGCATCGATGAGTTGGACTTTGCCTTTTCTGCGAGCCTCTTTACGGTTAGTGACAATCCAGATGTAAGTGCCGATGCCTGTATTGTAGAAGTCTTTCTCCGGCATCGCGATGATGGCTTCCAGCATATCATTCTCAATGATGTATCTGCGCAGATTGCTTTCTCCGCCACCGGCATCGCCGGTGAAGAGCGACGATCCGTTATGAACCTCGACAATGCGTGTGCCCAGTTTTGTACCGTGCTTCATACGGCTTACATTGTTCGCGAGGAAGAGCATCTGCGGGTCACCGATGCCTGGAATCACATTGAAATCCGGATTATCATCATATACGAACTTAAAACGAGGGTCGGATATTTTCTTTTTCTCACTATCGGCAAGTCCCCATTTCTTCAGGTCCTCTTTCCAAGGAGTGCCGAACGGGGGATTCGAAATGCAGAAGTCATATGTCTCACCTTTGTGACCGTCTTCCGAAATTGTGGAGCCGAATGCTATGTACTGGCGTGATGAACCGTTGAGAATGTAGTTGAAAGAACGGCACTCACCGGAAATCATAAGGTCTGCTTTGCAAGTGGCGAATGTTTCCGGCTGAAGTTCCTGCCCGAAAATGTTGATGTTGATTTTTCGGCCCCGTTCTTTTGCCATCCGCTTCATTTCCTCTTCGCTGATGGTCAGGATGCCGCCGGTACCGCAGGCTCCATCGTAGATGCTGTAGGTGCTATCTTCAATCTGGTCTGCCACAGGGAGTATGGCGAGGTCAGCCAGCAGCTTCACGTAGTCTCTTGGTGTGAAGTGCTCTCCGGCTTCGGTGACGTTGTTTTCCTCGTTGAACTTACGAAGAAGTTCCTCAAAGAGGGTTCCCATCATATGGTTGTCGAGGGCTGGAAGGATTTCATTTCCTTTTTCATCCAGAACAGGCTTTATACTGAGGTTGATGGTGCTGTCGGTGAACTTGTCTATAATCGAGCCAAGGCGCTCTGCATCAGTAAGGTTATCCACTTGCTGACGAAGACGGAATTTGTCTATGATGTCCTGAACGTCTTTACTGTAGCCGTTAAGGTATTCGATAAAGTTCATCTTCAGGCGCTTAGGATCAACTTCGGCCTTCAGTTTCTTCATCGTAAAACGTGATGTGTTGCAGAAAGGGTAGCCAGTGGTCTGAAATAGAACTGGTTCCTGATTGGAAATGCCGGCAGCATCCAAGGCTTTTTTGCGTTCCAGAACCGCGTCTTTTGTCGGCTCCAGCAGAATGTCAAGACGGCGGAGAACCGTCATCGGCATTATGATTTTCTTGTAATCTCCTTTCTCGAACGCGTGTACCAGAACATCATTGGCGATGTTCCAGATGAAGGAGAACAGGTGGTTGTATTGCGCTGTGTTCATTAGTTTACTGTTATGTTCGGCACCCTAAGATGTCTCATATTAATTTTTGTGTAATTACATTATTTTTCCGAGGTTTCCGAAATAACAAAAATAGTGATTTTTTAGGAGCTTTATACAGAATGGTCATGAAATCAGCTTCAATATTTGATTCTGAAATAGTCAAGGAGTTTCTTGTAATAGTCTTGTGCTGTCAGACAGGTATCTGTAAGGTACCCGGGAATTGTTTTCCATTCGTGCAATCCACGATAATAGAACATTTTCAGTTCGTCTGTAATAATGAACGGAACAATGTCGTGATTCAGACATTCCTTGAACATTATCAGGCGTCCGACTCTGCCATTACCATCCTGAAAGGGGTGTATTGCTTCAAAACGCTGATGAAAGCCAAGTATATCATCAAACAGAATTACCTTTTTCCCTCTGTATTCTTTTAACAATGCACGCAGTTCATGCCCTACATTCTGTGGTGAGGTCGTCTCCATTCCTCCAACCTCGTTAGGTATCCGTTTGTATTCACCGACCGCAAACCAGGATTTCGATGCGTCCGAAGTCCCGCTTTTCAGCAACCGGTGAAGTTGTTTTATCATACTTTCTGTCAATGGCTCTTTCGCGTGGTCAATTATAAAGTCGATGCAGCGGAAATGATTGGTGGTTTCAATGATATCATCCACTTTCACAGCATTATCCGTGATTCCAATCGTGTTAGTCTCGAATATGTATCGAGTCTGCTCTTTTGTTAACCGGCTACCTTCGATATGGTTTGAATTATATGTCAGGTCAATTTGAGTGCGGTGATATATTCCGCCTTTGATTCCGGAGTCTTTTTGCTCGCACAATGTCTTCAAAAGGGGAGATATCCTGTTTTTTGCATTCTTGCGCTGAGGGAGTGGAGCCTCGGCTGGCACACTCCACGTTTTGCCGACAAGCTGTGCTCCAGCAATTTTACCTTGAACACAGTAGTTCCTCACTGTGCGTTCGGCGACACCGTGTGCCGCTGCATATTCTTTAGTAGAGACGTAATCCATAATCTACGGCACGGAAAATAGCATATGCCGATACAAATATAGGATTTCTTGCCGTTATCGGCAAGAAATGGCGGTTATTTTGTCTATTCTTCCGAACTCATGCCGATAGGCCTTGTCCCTAATCTGTGCTCAGCTTGCACGTAAATTATCATTTATCTGACAGTCATATCCCCAAGGTGTCAGTCAGGCGAAAGATTCGGAAGTACGAGGAATCTAAGCGTGCCGTTTATGAGTTCTCGTTCCCATAACCGAAAAATTGCCTAAATTTACGCCCAAAACATAAACGCACATGGAAATCGATGAATTGGAACGTGGCCGGCTGAGGAACAAGGTTCTGAACTTTCTGAAGGCCAATGATATTGAATATGAAATGTACGAGCATCCGGCATTGTACACGGTGGAGGAGTGTCTGGCGTACTGGGGGAATATTCCGGACGTGACGCACTGCAAGAACCTGTTTTTCAGGAACCATAAGGGCAACAGGCACTACCTTGTCAGCATGGAGTGCCACAAGTCGCTTGACATCCACAGCCTTGAGCACATGCTGCGGCAGGGGAAGCTGTCATTCGCCTCGGAGGAGAGGATGGTCCGCTGCCTCGGCCTGCACCCCGGCTCGGTGTCGGCGTTCGGCCTTATCGAGGACATCGATCCCAAGGATGCCGATCCGAAGGAACTCTTTCCTGACGGCCACAGGGTGAAGTACTACATAGACAGCGCTTTGAGGGATGCGGACAGGGTCAGTTTCCATCCTTGCGAGAACACGGCGAGCGTGGTCATCACCAATGCCGGTTTCCGGCGGCTCCTGTCGATCTGGGGCGGCGAGGTCGAATGGCTGGATGTGTAGGCATATTCATCAAAGAATAATTTGACGAAAGAAAATTTCATATTCAACGTGTCTTTCGTTATCTTTGCCTTGCTTATCCTGACGTAGGACAGCGCTCCGAGGTTCAGGGTTAGCATGACGTGCCGAGTATGAAGATTATGACAAAACTTGTGCAGGGTGTCCTGCGGGTGTTCTCAGCGCTGCCGCTGGGGTTCCATTACGCGTGGGCGGGTTTTTTCGCCTGGCTGCTGCGGGATGTGATGCACTATCGCAGGGATGTGGTCATGGTCAATCTCGCGCGGTCATTCCCGCGGAAAAAGTACGGCGAGCTGAAGGAGATATCCGACAGGTTCTACAGGCATTTAGGCGAGATCATAGCGGAGACGATCTGGTTCGGCGGATGCCGGAACCCTGAAAGGCTTCACAAAAAGCACCTTGTCGAGTTCACCAACCCAGAGGTCGTCGAGGAGGCCTTCCACGCGAGTCCCGGAGTCATTGTCCTGAACAGCCATTTCGGCAACTGGGAGCTGACCGGCGGATGCGTCGCCTTTGACTACCGTCCCGAAGAGGAGCGGAGTCCCTACGATGTCAATGATGTGATTGTTGTCTACAAGCCTTTGAGCAGCGCCCTGTGGGATGACGTGATGCGTGTGAACAGGTGCGCTCCGGTGCTGAGGGACGGCTATGAGGGCTACGTCAGCTCCGCCAATGTCCTGCGCTACGCCCTCTCGCACCGCGGCAGCAGGAAACTCTACATATTCCCTACCGACCAATGCCCGTACCGGATCTCCACCTCCAATGATGTGGTGGATTTCATGCACCAGCCCACAAGGACGATGCTCGGCGGGGCTTCGATCGCCCACAAGTTCGGCTACAGCGTCTTCTACATGAGCCTCGACTCGGTCTCGCGAGGTCACTATGAATGGTCTTTCAAGGAAATATGCCGGGACGCGTCCGCGATGTCCCCGCATGAGATAATGCAGGAGTACTACAATCTGCTGCAGGCGGATCTGGAAAGGAACCCCGCGAACTACCTTTGGTCCCACAAAAGATGGAAATGACATTTTATGAATATTAAATCAATGAATATGAAGAATCATCGCACAGTATCACTTCTCTGTCTTGCCGCCACTTTGCTGCCGGCCGGCGGAATCATGGCCCAGGATCCGATGGGAACGGTTTCCTACTCGCTTCCTCAGACAACGATCACTATCGAGGTCGAGGCCGTCCGTGAATATTTTTACGCTGGCCCTTATGCCAAGTTCGCCCAGAAATATCTTGGCGTCGACGCGCGGCAGGCCGACCAGACCACGTGCAGGGTCAGCACGGTCAGGATGACACCGTACATCGAGGCTGACCAGAATTTCCGCTACTATGTCAATCCTGACAAGGCGACCCAGTCATTCCTCTCGCTCACGTCCCAGGGACTTATCGCCGTAACTGACGGAAGTTTCGGAGAGAGCGCAGAGTGGAGGTTCACCTCACAGGCCGGCGCAGATTTCAGAGGAAAGGGCGTAAGTTCCAATCTGACATCCGAGGCCGCGACGCTTTATCGCGGAGTGAAAGAGGACGCTTCCTACAACCGCATCGCCGTCCAGCAGAATATGGTTGTCCAGAAGTCCTTGGAACAGAGGGCAAAGGAAGCCGCCGACATGATCTTCAACCTTCGTCAGAAGAGGGTTCAGATCGTCACCGGCGACACCGACGCGACCTACAGCGGCGAGGCCATGGGCGCCGCCCTTGCCGAGATCTCCGCCTTGGAGAAGGAATACATGTCGATGTTCATCGGCTACAGCGATTTCCAGACCCAGAAACTGAAATGTGACGTGGTTCCGGTGAAGGACAGGAAATCCCAGACCTATGTGGCATTCAGAATTTCCGACACCGATGGCGTGGTCTCCGCCGACAACATGTCCGGTAAGCCTTACCTTCTTGAGGTTATTCCTCAGCCCATAGGGGAGGCTGAAGGCAAGGCTGTCCAGTCCAAGGCCAATGTGGCCATCTACAGGATACCGGCCATCTGCACGGTACGCCTATCCGACGGGGTGACATCCCTCCTTCAGGACAGGATAGCTGTCTACCAGCTCGGAACGGAAGGCTATTTCCCGCTTTCGAAATAATTTTCAAAAATTCACATATTAATAAGTAAAGCTATGACTATTAAAGATCTACAGCCAAAGGCCGTTTGGGAGAACTTCTACGGTCTGACAAGGGTTCCACGCCCTTCAAAGCATGAGGAGAAGGTTCGCGAGTACCTTTTGAACTGGGGAAAGGAGCATGGAATCGATGTCAGAAAGGATGACACCGGCAACGTCATATTCACTGTTCCGGCCACTCCTGGATTCGAGAACCGCAAGGGAGTCATCATGCAGGCTCACATGGACATGGTTCCGCAGAAGACCGCCGAGACAAAGCACGATTTCCTCACCGACCCTATCGAGACCGAGATTAAAGGGGAGTGGGTGACCGCAAAGGGAACCACCCTCGGCGCGGACAACGGCATCGGCATCGCCCTCGCCCTTACCGCCCTTCAGGACAAGACTCTCAAACACGGACCGCTTGAGGCCCTTATCACCTACGACGAGGAGACCGGTATGACCGGAGCCAATTCCCTCAAGCCGGGTGTCCTTAAGGGTGACATCCTTCTCAACCTCGACTCCGAGGAGGAGGGCGAGCTCTGCACCGGTTGCGCGGGTGGAGTGGACGGCACCGCCGACTTCACTTACAGAACCTACAAGACTCCGGAAGGCTACGTCGGCTACAAGTTGACTGTCAAAGGGTTGAAAGGCGGACACTCCGGAATGGACATTTCCCTCTTCAGGGGCAACGCCAACAAGATCGTCTGCCGCCTTCTCGAAGCGGTGATCTCTGAATATGACGTGAAGGTCGCCTCCATCACCGGCGGATCTCTCCGCAACGCGATCCCGTTCGAGGCCGAGGCCGAGATCCTCGTTCCTTCAGCGGACGCGCGCAAGGTCAAGGCCTTGGTGGAGAAGAAGTTTGAGGAGTCGAAGTTCGAGTACCAGTACTCTGATCCGGACATGATCCTCATCTACGAGAAGCAGAGCGCTCCGGCCGCACGCTACATCAGCCCTAAGGTCATCGGCAAGGCTGTTAAGGCCATTCTTGCCTGCCCTCACGGAGTGCAGAGGATGAGCGACACCCTTCCAGGCCTTACCGAGACATCTACCAACATGGCAATCGTGCGCACCCGGAAAGGCCATCTTACGGTTCACTCGCTGACCCGCAGCTCGATCGACGCCGCCAAGATGTACCTCGCCGACTCTATCCGTTATGTGTTCGAATTGGCTGGTGCTGAATATTCAACATCAGGCGCTTACAGCGGATGGGCTCCGAAACTCGGTACTCCGATGATCAAGGTTCTTGAGGACACCTACAAATCACTCTTCGGAAAGGATCTGAAGATCACCGCCACTCACGGAGGACTTGAGTGCGCCATCATGGGAGCGAAGTACCCTAACTGGGAGATGGTCTCCATCGGACCGGACATCCTCTACCCTCACTCTCCTGACGAGCGGGTTAACATCGCCTCCGTCGCCGAGACCTGGAAGTTCCTCGTCGCAGTGCTTGAGAATATTCCTGAAAAGTAATTTGTCTTGACCGCTAATTTGCGAAAGTTGAGATAATTGACTATATTTGCAGTCCTTTTGGGTTGGCATACGTACCCAGAAGGACTGCAATTTATTTATTATTAAACAATTAAGTCAAATGTTAAAACAGTACGAGACCGTTTTCATCGCAACTCCCGTTTTGTCTGAACAACAGATGAAGGAAGCGGTTGCCAAGTACACCAAACTTATCGCCGACAATGGTGGTGAGGTTGTGTACGAGGAGGACTGGGGACTCCGTCAGCTGGCCTACCCGATCCAGCACAAGACCTCAGGATTCTATTATCTTATTCAGTTCAAGGCCGAGCCTGCGTTCATCGCCACCCTTGAGACACAGTATTTCCGTGATGAGAGGATCATCAGGTTCCTCACTGTGGCTCTTGACAAGCATGCCGAGGCTTACGCCCAGAAGAGAAGGGAGAACAGGAACAAGCCTGCCGCTCCTAAGGCCGAGGCCGTAGAGGCTCCTGTAGCCGAGGCTCCAGCCCAGGAAGAGAAGAAGGAAGAAAACGCTTAATCAAGGAGGAATTAATTATGGCACAGAATGACGCACAGAATGCGGGTATCCGCTATCTCAATCCTCCTACAGTAGAGGTTAGAAAGAAGAAATACTGCCGTTTCAAGAAGGCAGGTATCAAGTATGTTGACTACAAGGACGCCGAGTTCCTCAAGAAGTTCCTCAACGAGCAGGGTAAGATTCTCCCTCGCCGTATCACCGGTACTTCACTGAAATTCCAGAGGAAAGTCGCTCAGGCAGTCAAGAGGGCCCGTTCCCTTGCTCTGCTTCCTTATGTAACTGACCTTCTTAAATAATAGGAGAGCGAGATTATGAAGATCATTTTGAAGAAAGAGGTTGCCAGTCTCGGCGAGGCCGGAGATGTGGTAGAGGTAAAGTCAGGTTACGGCCGTAACTATCTTATCCCTCAGGGATTCGCTTGCGCGGCCACACCATCGGCTCTTAAGCAGCTTGAGGAGACGAAGCGCCAGAGGGCACACAAGGAGGCCAAGCTTGTCGCTGACGCCGAGGCTCTCGCCGCCAAGATCGCCGCTACGCCTGTCACTGTTTCCGTAAAGGTCAGCGAGTCTGGCAAGATCTACGGTTCTGTCACCACCGCTCAGGTGGAGGAGGCTCTCAAGGCCGCCGGCATCGAGGTTGACAAGAAGAACATCACTCTCGGTGAGATCAAGACCGTAGGTGAGTACGAAGGCTCTGTCAAGTGCTACAAGGCAGTCAAGGCCGTTGTAAAGGTCACTGTTGTAGCTGAGGCCTAGTTAGTTGAAGACATCAGCCCGTCATGGGCGGTCATATTATAAGTGAGGGTGGCGT
>ULYS01048779.1_pt1 | contig 20417 bp, 18 predicted proteins | sample 1962381 | NCBI WGS metagenome assembly ULYS01 (sample SAMEA4835869, study PRJEB28245) | human gut metagenome | biome: gut microbiome; material: fecal sample | place: Denmark | collected 2008
CAATGGATGAATTGCCGGAAGACGTCATTCGGGCTAATGAGGAGACGGCAGCAGCGTGGCGCGAGCAGAAAATCCACGAGAGAGTGGAGAAACGCTTAGATAGCGCAGAACGCCGCCGTGAGCAGGCTCGGGAAATGGAGAAAAAAGGAGATTCCATCAGCCTCTACACAGATAAAGAACTGCATCCGAGTGAGGAAGATTTGCTCGATGAGTATGAAGAAAAAATCGGACAGGTATATCCGTTTGGTGTTTCTTTCTGCCGTAATATTGGTTTAGAGAAAGCGACAGGAGAGTACGTTTATTTCATTGACTGTGACGATTACCTGATGGATGGGGCACTGAAACGGTTGCTTGATTTGGCAGAAGAGAAACAGGCAGTTATGACAACCGGTAATAAATACAGTTCTTGGTTTAAACCGGTGAATTTTGATTTTGAAAAAGCAAAACAGGAAACTTTTATTGAGGGCGTAAAACCGTTGGAAGGACAGACGCTCCGCGACCGTTTTGTGGAAATGTATTCGGTGCAGCACTTTTTAATCCGCAGGGATTTTGTGATGGAGCATGAGCTTTCGTTTGATACAACGACACGTTTTTACAGTGATATGACGTTTTGCGTGAAATTGTTGAAACTGGCATCAGGTAAAATGTGGGTTGATGGTGACAGTCTGTATATCTGGCGTCACCGCAACGACCAGATTCATCTGCCGGCACTCTGCCAGAAAAAGCGTGGACACCGCAGCGGTGAATTTTTGGATGCCTATGATAAATGTCTGCATATTATTAAACCGGAAGATAAAGACCTTCGTTTTGCACTGGACCATTATTTGATGAATTTCTTCTGGCGTAAATATCCGGCACGAATTTTGAGAGAAAATGCGCCGAAGTTTGCGAAAGCAATGGCAAATATGCCGGAATGGAAAAACGTAATTAAAGAGTATGGTATATTCCAGCGTTTGCAGTTGTCAATTACCCGCAAGGGGAAATTGCGTATGGCAAAACCGGTTATGAAATTCAATAAGTGGCGTAAAAAGAAAAAAGGTTTGATTGGAAGCCGTATTCAGTGGTATCGTGTGCTGGAACGCCACATTTTCAAGAAAATGCCATTGCGTCATGACTGGGTATTTATCGAGAGTTTCTTCGGAAAGAGTTACTCCGACAGCCCGAAATACCTGTATGAATATCTGCAAAAGACCAGAGGGGACAAGTACCGTTATATTTGGGTATTAAACAACAAATCCGAAGCACTTGCAAAAACCGGAAAACATACGAGAGTAAAGATGAATAGTCTTCGTTATGTGTATTACGCATCCCGTTGTGGATATCGTATTTTTAACGTGCGTCAGCCTGCTTGGAATAAAAAGCGTCCGGGTGTTGTTTTCCTGGAAACATGGCATGGTACACCGCTTAAGAAACTGGCATTTGATATGGATGATATTACATCTGCAAGCCAGAATCATAAGACACTGTTTTATAAGCACGGCCGCGAGTGGAATTATTTGATTTCTGCCAACCGTTTTTCAACGGATGTGTTTGAGCGTGCATTTGTTTATGACAGAGATAAGATTTTGGAATATGGTTATCCGAGAAATGATATTCTATATGCGGATAACAAAGAAGAAATTGCTGCCGAAGTGAAGAAAGAACTTGGTATTCCGGAAGGAAAACGAGTGATTTTGTATGCGCCAACCTGGCGTGATAACCAGTTCTATGACCGCGGTAAATATAAGTTTACGCTGGCTCTTGATTTAGGCAGACTGCAAAAAGAATTTGGCGAGGACAGTGTTGTACTTTTGCGTACACATTACTACATTGCCGATATTTTGGACTTGACCGAGTACGAAGGATTTGTTTATAACGGAAGTCAGTACGAAGATGTGTCTCGTCTGTATCTGGCATCGGATATTTGTATTACCGATTATTCTTCTGTATTCTTTGACTTTGCAAACTTAAAGCGTCCGATTTTGTTCTACGCATATGACTTTGATGAATATGCAGATGAAATCCGAGGCATGTATATGGATATGGAGAAAGAACTTCCGGGTCCGATTCTCCGCACCAACGATGCCGTTGTCGATGCTTTGCATCATATGGATGCGATTGAGGAAACTTACAAAGAGCGCTACGAAGAATTTTACGAGAGATTTTGCAGCGTGGATGATGGACATGCTTCTGAGCGCGTGATTGAAAAAGTGTTTGGCGAGCGTGAAAACGGTACATTGGATACGGAGCAGTAAGTAAGCTACAAGGAGGAACAACGTGCGTAAAGGAATTTATCATTTGGTAAAACAGATTGTTGTTTTGTTTTATTACTTAATGTGCAATCTGTGCCCGGTAAAACAAAATCGCATAGTTTTTGACAGCAGCCTTGGAAAAAGTTATTCCGGAAATCCGAAACACATTTACGAATATCTCATGGCAAACGGATATGATTTGAATTGGGATTGTATTTGGTTTTACGAGAATGAAAAGTATAATATTCCGGGGATGAGCAGACAGGTCCGCTATGGGCGTCTGCGCTATCTGTACTACATGGCGACGGCGAAAGTGTGGGTGTTTGATACAAGGCAGCCGGAGTTTTTGCTGCGCCGCAAGGGGACCTATTATATTCAGACATGGCACGGAACGCCGCTCAAAAAACTGGCACTGGATATGGAAGATGTATTCATGGTGGGTGAGAGCGACATTGATTCCTACAAAGAACATTTTACGAAAAACGTTCATACATGGGATTTTTTGATATCCCAGAATCCGTTTTCCTCGGAGACATTTCGGCGGGCATTTGATTTCCACCGAGAAATGTTAGAATACGGATATCCGCGAAATGATATATTGTTCCGGGAGAATACGACAGAGGGAATCCGAAGTTTTAAGAGAAAACTGGGACTTCCGGAGGATAAAAAGATTATTCTGTATGCGCCAACCTGGCGAGATGACGAATTTTCGGAAGATGATAAATACGAGTTCCGTCCACAGATTTCTTTTGAAAAACTGCAAAAAGAACTGGGCGATGAGTACATTATGATTGTCAAATACCATTATCTGATTATGGATGCGATTGACTGGTCGCCGTATGAGGGATTTATTTATCATTTTGACCAGAGCCGCGATATTGCAGAGTTGTTTTTGGTGTCCGATATACTAATTACGGATTATTCTTCCGTAATGTTTGATTATAGTATTTTGAACCGTCCGATGTTTTTCTTTGCTTACGATTTTTATAAATACAAAAATGAACTTCGTGGATTTTATTTCAGTTACAGCAAAGAGATGCCGGGACCGATTTCAACGACGACGGATGAGTTGATTGAGGATATCCGTTCGTATGATTATTCGGTTTATGCAGAGCGGTATGAAAAGTTCAAGAAAAAATATAATTCCATCGATGATGGCAGGGCGGCAAGCCGGGTTTTACATTTGATGAAGCAGTTGATTCCGAGCAAACGAATAGACGTTTATTATGAGTAATTGCAGCAAAGGAGGCATTTTGCAATGGAAACAATTAAGAGTTTTACCGTGGACCACAAAAGACTTCTGCCGGGAGTTTATGTAAGCAGAAAAGACAGTACCGGACATGATGTGGTAACAACATTTGATATTCGTATGACAAGACCGAATTTTGAGCCGGTGATGAATACGGCTGAGATTCATACGTTAGAGCATCTGGGGGCAACCTTTTTGCGGAATCATGAAGAATGGGGCGATAAGATTATTTATTTTGGTCCGATGGGATGCCGTACCGGTTTTTATCTTTTGCTTGCCGGTGACTACGAATCGGAAGATATTATCTCACTGCTTCGTGAAATGTTTGAGTTTGTTTGTCATTTTGAGGGCGAGATTCCGGGTGCAGCACCGGAGGCGTGTGGCAATTATTTAGACCAGAATCTGCCGATGGCAAAATATCTGGCTGAAAAATATTTAGACCATGTTTTGACTGGAATTACGCCGGATCGTCTGAAATATTAATCAGACCATAGAAAAAAGGAATAGGCTTCGCATCTTGCGCATAGGATATACAGGAAATGTAGTTCGTTTGTTTGAAGGCGGGGTCTGAGATGATGAAATGGGATAGCCGAATGCATAATACAAGAAGTGTACAGGTATTAAAGGTGGCAATCCCATTTTTTGATGTATCGGAGGGAGAGCTCATTGATGTAGAGGGATTGCTTCAGGCAATTCATCCTTTGACTTGTGGCAGAGAGCGGAAGATGATGGATTCTGTGATGTCTTTTTTTCAGATGCGGCATATGATGGATTTGTTTCGCATGATGCGTGAGGTGCAGAAGGCAAATGAGGCATCCGGGGCAGAAGGCACGGAAAATCCATTTGAAATGTTAAAGATGCTTATGCCGGAGGAAAGTCAAAAGGATTTTGAAATGATTTCTTCTATGATGGAAATGATGCAGGCAGCTTCTGTGGAACAGCCCGAACAAGCGGAAAATGAGGGAGAGGAAGAAGACAATGAGCACATCGATGTTTGACGAGTATGACATTTTTAAAACAATGCATCCAGTAAAATTGCAGGTAATGAAGGAACTGGCTGAGAACATGCAGGGCAAAAGCATGAAAGATGCCGCACCGCTTTTGATGGCGGCAACCACGAAACTGAAAAACCATAATTTATCTTTTTCACCGGAAGAATCGAAAGTGCTGCTTGAGATTCTGACAAGAAATATGAGTCCGCAGGAGAAAGCGAAGGTGGAAATGATGAAAAATGTTGTGGCAAGGCAGCAGAAAAAGTAAGAAAGGAAAGGGCATAAAACAGAACATGAATTGACCTTTTTGGCGTATTTGCTCGAAAAGGTAAAAGAAAACCACGACACCGGAATTCCTCTTGTGCGGGCAATGGTGTTAGAGTTCCAGGAGGACCCGGTGTGTGGTTTCTTAGACCGTCAATATATGCTTGGTGACCGCTATCTGGTGGCTCCTGTCATGGACGAGACCGGTGAAGTGATGTATTACCTTCCACAGGGACAGTGGAAAAATTATTTCACCGGCGAAACCAGACAGGGCGCACTTTGGATAACGGAAACGGTTGATCACTTTACGATTCCGCTTTGGGAAAAGGTGACTTCGGATTGAAAGAAAATATCTTTTACCGAAGTGCCAATCCATAAGGAATAGGTACCCTTGTTTATCACAAAAACTTGATTTTTACAGTTATAGGTGGCAAAGTCCTTTTTTTCTAGGTAGAGGGAAACATGTTTTGTTTCCTGTGGGGCGAGTGCCACCTTTTTAAATGACCTCAATTGTTTTTTTGGCTGCCCTTCTTCCGGGATGCCGACATAGAGCTGTATAGTCTGTGCACCTGCTCTGTTTCCGGTGTTTGTAATCCGGCAGCGGCAGCAAACAGTTTCATCGTCGGTTTTTTCAACGGAAAAATCATGCAAATCAAAGGTTGTGTAGCTAAGACCGTATCCAAATGGGAAGAGAACCGGAATTTCTTCGGTTTCATAATAGCGGTAGCCAACCATTAATTTTTCCGTGTATTCCACATGACGTTGACCGGAATTATCCACTGTGCCCGGATAGGATTTGAATTTTTCGGTCGGTGTATCACAAAGGTGAACCGGATAGGTTTCTGCCAAGTGTCCGGACGGATTTACCTCGCCAAATAGAATCCGTGCTAAAGCAAGTCCGCCATGCATGCCACAGTAGCTTGTCTGAATCAGTGAGTTTGCTTTATTAATCCATGGCATTTCAACCGGACCGCCGTTGATCAGTACCACGGTGAGATTTTTACATTTTTCTGTCAAAGCCTCAATCACTTCGTTTTGTCCATATGGAAGTGTCATGTCCGGGCGGTCAAATCCTTCCACATCGTAAGCGTGGTTTAATCCACCGATAAAGATGACTTCATCGTAGGACGGGCAGGCATCCAGTGCCTCTTTCAGATACTTCTCACGTATCGGGCGGATTTCTTTGTCAAATTGTTCTTTTCTGCGGTCTGTTGTATAATCTACATCCAGACTTTCTGCCTGCCAGTCGACTTCACCGGCTACATGTTTTTCGTTATCCACGTAATAACCCGGCAGCCAGTCAATCTGTGCATCACCGCCGAGCACCATACGCATGCCAAGCAGTGGCGAAATATCATAAAGTGCTTTGATTTCCGCACTTCCACCGCCGGCAGCATGTGTTCTTTTGGCGTTATCGCCGAGGACAAGAATTTTCTTTGTTTCCTTGGAAAGCGGGAGATGTGCCGTGTCATTTTTTAACAGGACAATTCCTTCTTCCGCAATCTGCTGAATGGTCTGCTGATGGTCTTTTGTGTTTGTGCAGCCTTTATTTCTAGTTTTGTCACCGAGCTTAATCCGCTCCATCATTGTTAAAATCCGCTCAATCCGCTCGTCAATTACGGATTCGTCGATTTTTCCGGATTTTACTTTTTCAAGAAGTGGATTTGCTAACTTATAATCGTCAAAATCCGGTGTGACGGACATTTCCATATCAACCCCGTTTAGAGCGGTTTTTTCCGTGTTGTGTACGCCGCCCCAGTCAGAAATTGTAACCCCATCATAGTGCCATAAATCACGCAGAATCTTTTTTAAAAGCGTTGCATTTTCACAGCAAAATTCGCCGTCATATTTATTGTAGGCACCCATCACACTATACGAGCCACCTTCCATTAATGCATCATAAAATGCCGGCAGATATAATTCAAAAAGTGTTTTGTCATCGACTTTGGTATCGACACTTAATCGGTCACACTCCTGATTATTCAGGGCAAAATGTTTCACACAAGCAGCTACATCCTGTGACTGGATTCCTTGCACCAAAGGGGCTGCTATACGTCCGGTAAGATGTGGATCCTCGCTCATATATTCAAAGTTTCTTCCACACAGAGGAGTCCGTTTGATGTTGATGCCGGGTGCTAGAATGACATCTTTTCCTCGTCCGCGTGCCTCATCCCCTAACACTTTGCCAAATTTACGGGCAAGGTTAGGATTCCACGTGGTGCAAAGACACGTATTACTCGGCAGCCAGCTTACAAAATCCGTTGTATCATCAATTGGTGTCCAACTGTCATTTTCAAATTCCTGACGAACTCCGCTTGGTCCATCCGACATAACAAGCGAAGGAATATTAAGTCGTTTCACTGCACCGGAACGAAAAAGTCCGGCGGCATGAATCATCGCTATTTTTTCTTCCAGAGTGAGTTTGGAAATGATGTTTTTCTGGTTCATGAAATACCTCCTTTTTACTTGTAAAATCGTCCAAAACATCTTGAGATTAGTATAGCATAGGTGGTGGTTTTTTGGAAGTTCCGTAAAATGTCTCAAATAAATTTGCACCTCTTGTGCCGCTTTCGCTTATCAAACACGCAGGGGTATCGGCATGTAAACTACAATTTGCCGAAAGCGTTGCATTTGTTACTTTCATGAGGTTTGATGTTGTGGTAAAATGAGGGGGAATCAGGTGTAGTTTAGTTATACAGAAGGAGAGGGTATTTATGATTGAAAAATGGGATGCATACGATAAATATTTTAATAAGATTGCCGATGGTTCGCTTATAAGAGGAGAAGTTATTCCAGATGGGGTGTATCATTTGGTAGGGGAAATTATTGTGAAACATACGGATGGTACATATTTACTCATGCAGAGGGATTATAAGAAACAATTTGGTGGGAAATGGGAATTGACAGCGGGTGGCTCGGCATTACAGGGAGAATCGCCGTTAGAATGTGCAATTAGAGAGTTAAGAGAAGAGACAGGAATTGTTTGTTCAGACTTAAAAGAGTTAAAAAGGGTTGTTCATGATGGGCACCATTCGCTTTTGTGGAATACTTATGTGTTACCAAATGTGATAAAAATTCTATTGTCTTGCAAGAAGGAGAAACTGTTGATTATAAGTGGGTAAATCGAGAGGATATTTTAAAAATGGGAGAAGATACATTAGCTTCATCAAGGGCGTTAGAATGCATGATGCATGATGAGGTGTAACTATGGCAGAATATAGATATAAAAATTCGGAGGATTTAGACGATGAATAGTAAAGAAAAAGACGAATATGTGAATCAGACAATGGAGAGAATGACATCGATGGAGCCATATTATTGTAATCCATTTGATAATCCAAAGGAATTGAAGGAGAGAGCAAGTGATTTGTTGAAGCAATTGAATTCTTTGGGGGATAATGCTCAGGAAGAAAAAGAAAGTATTATGCGGCAGTTGTTTGGAACTTACAATAAGCTTGCATTTCCGGGTGATGGTTTTAAGTGCGATTATGGATTTAATATTCATTTTCATGGACTTGCAGTTATCAATTACAACGTGGTGATGTTAGATACTTCACCAATCAACATAGGAGCGGGTGCGTTTATTGCTCCCGGTGTATGTCTGGCGTGTTCCGGACATGCGATTCATCCGTCTCAGAGAAACCGCATGTTGACAAGTGCGCCGATAACGCTTGGAGAAAATGTGTGGCTCGGTGCCAATGTGACGGTTGTAGGCGGTGTTTCAATTGGTGATGGAAGTGTTATTGGAGCAGGCAGTGTAGTGACAAAAGATATTCCTGCAGGAGTGATTGCAGCAGGTTCCCCTTGTAAAGTGATACGTGAGATTACCGAAGATGACTTACTTGAGGAAATACAATAGCGAAAAATGCCAAAACGCCGAAAAATAAAATGCCAAAACGCCGAAAAATAAATTGCCAAAACGCCGAAAAATGATATAATTTTATTGGAGGTGGCTAATTATGAGAGAATATAAACCACGTATTGTGGATGAAATATTAAAAGATAAGCTTGAGGCGAAAGGAGCAGTTGTTATTGAAGGACCCAAATGGTGCGGAAAAACGACGACGGCAATGCAGATTGCTCGTAGTGTCTTAAGAATGGATGAGCCGAGCAAACGGGAAACGAATATTCAGATGTCTGAGATTGCTCCAGAAAGGTTATTAAAAGGTGACACTCCAAGATTGATTGATGAATGGCAAATTGCTCCAAAACTGTGGGACGCTACAAGGTACGAGGTGGATACAAGAGGTGAGGAGGGGCAATTTATTCTGACTGGCTCAGCAGTGCCGGTAGATTCAAAGGATATAACACATTCGGGGACGGGACGTTTTACATGGCTGACAATGAGACCGATGTCATTATACGAATCAGCCGATTCCACGGGACAAGTGAGTTTGAAAGATTTATTTGATAAACCAGACAGCCTAGAAGGAGAAAATAATTTAAATATAGATAAATTGGCATTTTTGATTTGCAGAGGGGGATGGCCTCATGCTGTTGGAATGAGAGAAAAGATTGCATTAGCACAAGCAGAGGATTATTATGAGGCTGTTATAAAATCAGATATTAATAGGGCAGATGGCGTGAGCAAAAATCCTGAAAGAGTAAAGAGATTGTTGAGGTCTTTGGCAAGAAATCAAGGTGCACAAATTGCAAATACAATGTTGAAAAATGATATTGTATCAAATGATACAGAATCATTAAATGAGGATACTATTGCGTCATATTTAAATGCATTGAAAAAGATTTTTGTGATTGAAGATATGCCAGCTTGGAATCCCAATTTAAGATCCAAAACATCCATTCGTTCATCGGATACAAGATATTTTGTGGATCCCTCAATTGCAGTATCTGCGTTGGGGGCTGGACCGCAGGACTTAATAAATGATTTAAATACCATGGGATTGTTATTTGAAACATTGTGTGTTAGGGATCTTCGCGTTTATGCAGAAAAAATAGGTGGCAGTGTCTTGCATTATAGAGACAAATCAGGATTGGAATGTGACACGGTAATTCATCTTAAAAATGGTCGATATGGATTGGCTGAAATAAAATTAGGTGGTCAAAAACTTATTGAGGAGGGAGCAGCTAATTTAAAGGCGTTATCTAACAAAATTGACACTTCCAAAATGCTGGCACCGTCATTTTTAATGATAATTATAGGTGTAGGCGAGTTTGCATACAAAAGAGAAGATGGTATCTTTATAGTACCAATCGGATGTTTAAAGGATTGATGCCTTATGCGAAAGGAGAGGTTATGAATATTACCGTATATCTTGGAGCCAGCAAAGGGAACGATAATACACTTGCTAATGCAGTGAGAGAACTTGGTACATGGATTGGAGAAAGTGGAAATTCGCTTGTTTACGGAGGCTCTAAATCCGGGCTGATGGGTGAGATTGCAGAAAGTGTGCTGCGTGCAGGGGGGAAGGTTACCGGTGTGGAACCACAGTTTTTTATTGATGCAGGTTTTTTGTACGAAGATGTTACAAATCTAATTGTGACAAAGGATATGTCAGAACGAAAGGCGAAGATGATTGAACTGGGAGATGCATTTATTGCATTTCCTGGCGGCACTGGTACATTGGAAGAAATCGCGGAAATTATGTCGAAAGTGTCGTTAGGACACTTGGATGCTCCGTGTATTCTTTATAATCTTAACGGTTATTATGACAGTTTAAGGGATTTACTTCGGCATATGATTGAGAAAGATTTATCAACCGAGGAGAGGCAGCAGGAAATTTATTTTGCTGAAAATCTTGAGCAGATTAAGGAGATTCTTTTGAAGGAATAATCAGAAAAAAACATTTGACAATTAAAAAAATTACAAATATAATACTTTATTGAACGAGTAGCAAAATTGCGTAAATCCAGTTTTGCTGCTCTATTTTTTTGCAGAAAAAAGGAGGATTCACATGACTGAAAATAACAAAATGAGGGAAATGCCGGTTTATAAACTTATGATTCAAATGGGGATTCCAATGATTTTATCGATGGCATTGCAGGCGGTTTATAATATCGTGGACAGTGCTTTTGTTGGCAATATGAAGGAGGGGAGCGAGGCTGCGCTGAATGCTCTTACACTTGTGTTTCCGGTGCAGATGCTTATGGTTGCAATTGCAATTGGAACCGGAGTGGGAACGAATGCGCTTCTTGCAAGAACGCTTGGACAGGGAGATTCTAAAAAGGCGGCAATGGTTGCAGGAAACAGTTTGTTTCTGGGTGTGATTATTTATGTGATTTGTTTTTTGTTTGGAATTGTTGGGGTGAATGCATATATTTCATCACAGACAGCGAATCCGGAAGTGCTTTCTATGGGAACCAGTTACCTTAAAATCTGCTGCGTGCTTTCTTTTGGAATTGTTTTCTTTTCCTTGTTTGAAAAATTACTGCAGGCGACGGGGCGCTCACTGTATTCTACGATTGGTCAGGTGGCAGGTGCGGTAATCAATATCATTCTTGACCCGATTATGATTTATGGTATTGGACCAGTTCCGAAAATGGGTGTGGAGGGAGCCGCTTATGCAACGGTAATTGGACAGATTGCTTCGGCTGTACTGCTGTTTGTTTTTCATATCAAATTAAATAAAGAATTTGAACATGGATTCAAGTATATGAAGCCGGATGGTAAAATTATAAAAGAAATTTATGCAATCGGTCTTCCGGCGATTATTGCACAGGCACTTATGTCCATTATGGTATATGTGATGAATCTGATATTGAAATTTGATGCTTCTGCACAGACTGCATATGGGCTTTTCTATAAAGTGCAGCAATTTGTTTTGTTCCTTGCTTTTGGCTTGAGGGATGCGATTACGCCGATTCTTGCATTTGCTTATGGAATGCGAAGTAAAAAAAGAATTCAGGACGGAATGAAATATGGTATTATTTTTACGATTGGCTTGATGATTTTAGGGATTTTTATTACAGAAGTTTTTTCGGGACAATTTGCTGCCTTGTTTAACGCCGGTTCATCCAGAGAGTATTTTGTCGGAGCCATGAGAATTATTTCCATCAGTTTTCTTTTTGCGGGAATTAATGTTGCATATCAGGGAATTTATCAGGCGTTAGATGGGGGAATGGAATCGCTTGTTATTTCACTTCTCAGGCAGATGATTATTATTTTACCATTAGCAGAAATTTTTTCTATTTTAGTAAAAAATGGGCAGGCTGGGGTGTCACTTATTTGGTGGGCATTTCCGATTACAGAATTTGCAGCATGTTTGTTAGGTTGCGTATTTTTAAGGAGAATCCGAAAAAACAAAGTGGAATCTTTGCAGTGAGGTTAGCGTAAAAAAACTTTCGGAAAAATAAATATTGAAAAAGGCAGCTCCTTTGTATAAAGTTTTAAGTGCCGAAACAAAAAACGCAAAATAGCACGTGCGATTGAACGCTTGACGATGGATGTGCAGTCGGAAGACGATGACTACCTTGATTATTTGATTACCGTTGATATTTTTTCGGAAGGAACCGATATTGTTGAAGTAAATCAAGTAATTATGCTTCGCCCAACTCAATCGCCGATCGTATTTATTCAGCAGTTGGGGCGTGGCCTCCGAAAAGCAGAGGGGAAGGAATATGTTGTAATTCTCGATTTTATTGGAAATTATAAAAATAATTTCATGATTCCAATTGCACTATTCGGAGACAGAAGTTACAATAAAGATAATATCTGAAGATATTTGAGGGAAGGCAGCCGCGTTATTCCCGGTGCAAGTACGATTCATTTTGATTCAATACGCAGGAAATTATTATCATTTTTTGAAAATGATTGATAAGGAGTATAGCGGAGAAATGACGGACAGGGAAGAAATTCGAAGATATAGTGAAGTATCACAAAAAAGAAGATATTGCAAAGAGTACAATGTATGATGACAAAGGAAGATTTCTTCCCATTATGAATTTTCAACTTCAAATGAGTCATCCGGTGAGAGAAGATATTTATCAGTATTTTGTAAATGAATAGAGGTACGATATGAAGACGATACGTGTAGTGGCGGCGGTTATAGAAGTTGTCGATGAACAAGGAAAAGAAATACTTTTGGCTACCCAAAGAGGGTACGGAGATATGAAAGGCGGCTGGGAATTCCCCGGTGGAAAAATTGAGCCGGGAGAAACGCCGCAAGAGGCACTCAAACGAGAAATACAGGAAGAACTTGATACCAAAATCAAGGTGGGAAGTCTTATTGATACATTGAAGCAAAGTAAACTTATAACCCCAGAAAAGGAAGTGTGATATGAGAAAAAAATTAAGTGTATTATTATTGATTTTAGCGTTAATTATGAACCAAGCTGCTCCAATGGGCATTAAGGCGGCGGATGCAGCAGATGAAGTTAAGGTTTATGTGGAAAATGGAGAAGGCAGTCTTACGGAAGGTGACGGAACCGCTCAAAGACCGTATCAAAATATACGTACGGCCTTGAAGCAGATTCAGACGGGACAGACACTTGTACTTGTGGGTGAAGTCTCCTACACCAAATACGAGGCGTGCGAAGATGGATCTCCGAAACCATTATTTATTGATAAAGATATCACGATTGTTGGTTCAGATACGTCAGCAGGTTTGAAAATACGCAGTATGATTCAGCTGGGAGCGGATGTTACGTTTCGTGATATGTGGCTGCAAATGGTGCCGCAGGCAGGGAATGCACGTGGGACAACAATTTATGCGGCGGGACATACGCTGGTGTTGGATGCGGTAGATACGAGAGTAGGAACCAGTACATTGCAGGACGATGTGAGGCCATTGATCAGCGGTGGCGCGTACCAGGGAGAGGAAGGAAAGATGGGAAGCCACACAACGATTAAAGTGGTCAATCCCATATCCCAGACTAAGATAGCTGCAATTTATGCAGGAGATTATTATCGCGATTCCGAACAAGACAAAGTGGATATAGAACTGGATTCCAAATTGGTAGACACGGAGATTCATGCAGCGGGTGCCGATGGTCATACATTGACAGGAAATGTAAATGTTACACTGGGAAAAGATAGTAATGTAACGGATTTTGACAAGACGGATCTGATAGGTGAGTTGAATGTCAATGTGAAAGCGGGGGCTCATATTGATACCTTGTCATTTTCCGGTATCAATAATCTCACGATGGCAGAAAAGTCGCGGATCACGCTTCCTAAGGAGGCGGATTTTAACGTAAATAACGTCTTTTGCGAGAAAAATGCGGTGCTTGATCTCAGACAAATGTCAACGAATCCGAGTGTTGCAAACAATTTTACCGGTGTAACGGTATCCGGCGAGGATCAAACATGTGGCTCCGTTTTGGTTGGAAATGATACTACACTTGAGATAAAAGGAGAAGTCTATGGTCTAACAAAATTAAACGTAAATGGCTCAGAATATATGGCGAGATTTGTGGAGAATCATTGTTACATACAGGCAAAGGCCTCTTCGAGTGGGAATTTTACAATTGAGGGCACGCAGTATACAAATTTTCAATTAAATAAAAAGAAAACCGAAGAAATATATTCCTGGATTATTGGAAAACTGGAAAATGAGGACGCAGATGACTTTTATTGGATTGGAGATGCAGATAAAAAATCTGTGATCAGTCAGCAGGGAAAAGAATATTATTATCCGGTTGAATTTAAAAAGGCAGATGGTACGGTTTATAAGCCAACGTTTGAGAAACTTTTTTATGATTACGATTTGGCATTGACGAAGGAAAACGGGGAAGCGGTTGATTTAGAGGAAGCGGCTTTCTGCAGTTGGGATGAGGAGTGTATTAACGAGGGGCAAAGCCAATATAATCAGGTGATTGTATGTATATACGACTGGGAGAACTGTAAGGGTGAACTGACATTGACGCTGACCCATTCGAAAACCGGCAAGAGTATATCGCGAGTGCTTTTGGTGGGCGCGCAACAGCCGATTCCGACAGTAACGCCAACCGTAGCGCCGACAACAACACCAACGCAGGTGCCGACGCCGACGGTTCCAACTCCGGCTGCGACAGAAGTACCAAATTCAACACCCGATGCCACACCTGTAATACTTCCAACGCCACCAACGGTAACACCATTGCCGCCAACTAGTGAACCGCGGGCATTTACATTGAATAAGACATCTGTCACATTGTATACAAAAGGGAAAAAAATCATACAGCTTAGTGCTGATACAGAAAGTGTAGTGAAATATACATCTGACAATGAAAAAGTGGCAGTTGTAGATGAAAATGGCCGGGTAACAGCAAAAAAAGCAGGAACTGCTTTGATTACTGCGAGTGCAGATGGTTATCAGAGCACGTGCAGGATTGTTGTAAAGAAACCAACATTTAAAGTGGCGAAAAAGATGATAAAGGTCAAAAAAGGAAAAAAGGCTCGTATTATTGTTAAAGTCCGTCCAACAACGAAAGTTGTGTTTGCTTCCGCGAATAAAAAGATTGCAGCAGTTACCAAAAAGGGAATGCTAAAAGGCATGAAGAAGGGGCGGACAAAAATAAAAGTAAAGTGTTATGGAATAACGAAGACAGTTATTGTTATCGTGAAATAATCCGATATAGGAGGTAGGTATGAACATCCAAATCTTTGGCAGCAAAAAAAGACAACGACACAAAAAAAGCACAGCGTTTTTTCAAGGAACGGGGAATCCTCTATGTGACGGAGTATTCGGATTGGAAGGCAAGGATTCAGAAAAACTATGAGCAGCAGAAAGAAAACGAGGATTTCTGTCATTTTCTGGTTCAAAAGAAGAGAGACATTGAAAATCTGAAAAAACAAGTAGAAATAATTTCCATACCGCTTGGTTGCTGGCGTGACCAGACAGAGTTTTTAGAAGACATCATGCAGGTGCTGGGGGACAAGGAACAGAACTAGTACATATGAATGGAGTGATGAAAATGAAAAAGAAAATAATTAAGAAGAGGATTCTTGCCGGATTGCTGGCATTTGCACTTATTGTGCCGGCAAATGTGGCAGGAGCAAAAACGCAGACGGTATTGGAAACAAATGTGACAGAGGCATCGGAAGGCTGTACAATGCTTGGTGTATATGGTTCCTATTTTGCACAGGCGAAGGAAGCCCTTGCTAAGATCAATGAAATTCGAAAAGAAGCATGTGAAGCAGGAAATATACGAGATCCGAGAAATTCCGGCAGATATCTTCAGCCATCGGATTATGTTCCCTTGAAATGGTCGAGTGATCTAGAGTATATTGCACGTATCCGTGCGGCAGAAGCGGGAATTGCATTCCGGTTTATGGATTCCGGACATGACCGTTTGAATGAAAAGGGTACTTTTTCCATTGGCAGTAATGGGATAACTTCTTCTTCTGAAGATCTTGCTTATTATTATGTAAAGGATATGCTTGAAGGAGTTTTGCTTTGGTACAGTGAAAAACAATATTGGGTAAAACAGGATTTCAGTGAGGAAACCCGTCATTATACAAGTATGATCAACCCGAAGTATACCTATGTTGGTTTTGGCGGTTTTTATTCAGAGGTTGCTCCGTATCCGGCAACAATGGCAGGAGAGTTTTCCGCAAAATCGGATTTGGATGAGACAATGATGGAAGCACCGGAAGATGTGATGCAGAAGATCGAAGTATCAAATGACTATATACAGGAAACGTATCTGGACGGGGATGACCAGATTTTTACAAATGGAACGACGACGGTGACGCCGCGTGTGAAACTTCGAAGAAACAATGCAATTCGTAATGTGTGGTCAATGGAAGATGTTACCTATACTTCATCGGATCCGGCGGTGGCGACGGTGACGCAGGATGGTCAGGTGACAGGAATTACCAATGGAACGGTTACCATTACGGCAAAATCCGGGGACACGATCGTAGCGCAAAAAGAAATCACAGTAAAATGTAATCATCCGAGAAAAATGACATCGTATACGGAATCTACATGTACGAAAGAAGGAAAAAAACAATATTATTGTGCCATTTGCCAGAATACGATAGAAGAAGTCGTGGCGAAAAAAGCACATGATTATGTTTATGGAGAGGCAGATTCCGAGGGAAAAAGCACCGGAAAATGTTCCGTGTGCGGCGATACGATACGTATTACTCCGCCGACAAATATGAAATTGTATTGGCAAAACAGCACAAGTTCTATCTCCAGTTATTCGCCGGTTTTTCAGACGAGCAACCCGGTAGGATCCTTGTTATACTGTTGGATTCAGGCGAGTGATGGAGACCCGGATTATCAGGATATGGTAATGGAATCCACAAATGAAGAAGTGGCAGCAGCACCGGAAAAGGCGAGCAATAATGCACCATACGACCATTTTGAGATTTTGGCAGGAGGAATCACGAAATTGAGTGTATATCCGAAGTACAATCCACGCATTAAGCAGACTTTTATGCTGCGTGTCGGTGGCAAAGGAAGTCGGGACATTTCGGATATGGATGTCAGCTTGTCAAAAGACACCTTTATCTATGATGGAAATGCCTGTAAGCCGGAAGTTACGGTATCTTACCGAAAAGACACGGTGCTGGAGCAGGGTATTGATTATACGATTTCCTATGAAAAGAATGTCAATGCCGGAACGGCGACAGCTGTTATTTCCGGAAAAGGACTGTTCTATGGAAAAATCCGAAAAGATTTTACGATTCAGAAAACAGGAGAAGAATCCCACATCCATGAGGTGGTTATTGATGAAGCAGTTGCAGCTACTTGTACCAGAGACGGTGTGACAGAGGGAAGTCATTGCTCGAAGTGTGGTGAGGTACTGGAGGAACAGACAGTCATTCCGGCGATGGGACATCAGTATGCCGGAGGAACGTGCGAAAGGTGCGGAGACATTCTTTATATCGAAATAGATGGAGTGCGTTATACAAAGGAAGAAGACCTTTCCGGTAATGTGACGATACATGTTTGTGCGAAACCGGGGGAGAAGATTTCCGGTAAAGTGAACATTCCGGCAAAGGTTGCGATGGGAGATATGGCTTATACAGTTACGGTTATTGATGCCAATGCATTTGCTGATCAGACAGAACTTATCTATGTGACATTGCCAAAAACAATTACCAATATTGGAAACAAAGCATTTGCCGGCTGTACCGCCCTGGAAGGAATGAAATTTAAGGCAAAGATAGCACCAGAGGCAGCAGAGGACGCTTGGGAAGGAGCTGGAACCGAAGATTTCACGATACTAACTCCGAAAAATGCGAGGGATTATTACAACATTAAAAAAATATCCGGAGCGACAGTTCGTCCGGAAACGGATGCAGAACATGAACACGATATGCAGAAATTTGAAGCAAAGGCACCGACATGTACTCAGCCGGGAACTATCGAATATTACATTTGCCGGGACTGTGACAAGATGTATGCAGATGAGGATGGCAAAGAATGCATTTTGCTCACAGAAACTTATTTGCAGCCACTGGGACATGAATGGGAGTCGGATTTCACGATTGATATCCCGGCGACGGCGACGACGCAGGGCGAAAAGTCCATTCACTGCCGTCGGTGTGGAGAACGTTCCCGCATCGTAAAATATTCGCTGGAAGATGAAAAGAATAGTTCCAATGACAATGAGGACACAGAATATGGTAGAAAGATAACGTATTCGTATCTGTTAAAAGGTTCTTTATTTAAGGCAAAAGGACTTCGTTACCGGGTCAATGCCGTCAATGCGAAAAAGGGCATCTTTGATGTCACCTGCATGGGCAGCAACTCAAAGAAGATCAAAAAAATAACAGTGCCAAATTATGTAAAATACAAAGGAATCCATTATCGTGTCACGGGAATCGGCAAGAACGCGTTTGCCGGCTGCCGCAAAGTAAAAACGGTAAAGATTCAGAGTATGTATCTCAAGAAAAAGAATATTGGGAAGAATGCTTTTCGTGGAATTCCGAGAAAAGCATCGGTTTATGTGCCGCCCGGAAAAATGAAAAGCTATCGAAAATGGCTGAAAAAAGCAGGATTGAAATGCCAAGGAGGAAAAAAATGGAAAAGATAAGATGGGGAGTTTTAGGAACAGCAGGAATTGCCAGAGATTGCAGCATACCGGGAATGCAGAAGGCAGAAAATTGTGAACGGTATGGAATTGCAGGGCGCAGCTTGAAAAAAGCAGAAGATTATAAAGATATGTTTGGGTTTGAAAAAGCATACGAAGGGTATGAAGCACTTTTGTCAGACCCCAAAGTGCAGGCAGTTTATATTCCGCTTCCAAATAATCTTCATTATGAATGGGTAAAAAAGGCTATTGCAGCAGGAAAGCATGTGCTGTGCGAAAAACCATTGGCGCCGACACCCAAACAAACAGTAGAACTTTTTGAGGCAGCAAAAGAGAAGGGGGTATTTTTAATGGAAGCATATGCCTACCTTCACAGTCCTTTTGTTACAGCACTTAAAAAAGAAATTGAAGAAGGAACAATTGGAGAAATCCGTTATATTGAATCTCAGTTTTTGACTTCATATTATGATAAGAGCAACATTCGTCTGCACAAAGAAAATTATGGGGGTGCAGTTTATGATCTTGGCTGTTATAATACAAGTATGCTGTTAAAACTTTTGGAAGATATGCCATCCCGGGTAAAAGCAATGGCACAGTATGATGAAAATGGCGTTGATATATATACAGCTGCATTGTTAAATTATGAAAATGATGTACGTGCATCGATAACATGCGGGATGATTTTTGAAAAAGATAAGCCGCATCGTTATGATAGATTGTATATTCACGGAACAAAAGGCGACATCAAATCCGATACGAAATTTAACCAAGAGGGAAATGCTTCCTATACGTTGATTATTGAAGGAAAAGAGCAGATTCGAAATGTATACTGCCCACATAATTATCAATTAGAAATAGAGCAGCTGGGAAGATGCATAATCGAAGGCGAGACCCCTGTTGTGACAGCTGATTTTTCGATTAAAAATGCAAAAATACTAGATGCTATATTGCAAGAGATCGGTTACTTTGAAAGTAATGTAATGTGAGCACAACGAAATTTCGGCATTTATAAGAGGACACAAAAAAAACACAAAAAAATTAGCACTCATCTATTGACAGTGCTAACAATTAGCGGTATAACATAGTTAACGATAAGGAAAGGGGTTACGAAAAGGAACCCGGATCCGAATCGAAATTTAACAATCGACACTTCAGATTTCTCTGATGGTGCTAATAATACAAAAGTCTAAGTGCCTATGGTGTTTTGCAGGAACCCATATTTCCGACACTTGTTACAAGAAGGAAAGGAGAAATGACTTATGTTAAGACCTAGTATTTTTGGAGAGAGTTTGTTTGATGATTGGATGGATGATTTTCCATTTGGTAAGGAATTTGAGAAGGCTATGTTTCCGGCGAAAGATCCTCTTTATGGAAAACATGCAAAGAACATGATGAAGACAGATGTCCGCGAGACAGATGATGCGTATGAGGTTGACATTGATCTGCCTGGCTTCAAGAAAGATGAAGTAACCGCTGAACTGAATGATGGTTATATTACCATTTCGGCAGCAAAAGGTTTGGACAAAGATGAAAAAGATAAAAAGACCGGTAAGTACATTCGTAAAGAACGTTATGCCGGCAGCATGAGCCGAAGTTTTTACATCGGTGAGGGAATTACCCAGGATGAGATTTCGGCGAAGTATGAAAATGGTATCTTGCAATTGAAGATTCCGAAAAAGACAGACAAAGCAGTTGCTGGTAAAAATTATATCGCAATTGAAGGATAATCATTCAACAAGTCCCCTTCAGAGA
>ULYS01014301.1_pt1 | contig 20012 bp, 18 predicted proteins | sample 1962381 | NCBI WGS metagenome assembly ULYS01 (sample SAMEA4835869, study PRJEB28245) | human gut metagenome | biome: gut microbiome; material: fecal sample | place: Denmark | collected 2008
TTGTGGAGGAACGTCCAACAAGACTTCTCTGTGGCTCTACTTTTCCTGGATCGTCTCGTCTCTGGGAAAGAGCTTGTTCTTAATTTCCAGATAAACAAATCAAAACTGCTTCTTTTTTTCTTATTGATGTTGAAAATTGCAAACAGAGAGTTTGTTAAATAAATTTGGTTTATATTATAAACTTGTTTATATTTGCAAAGAGCTTATGGCGTATGCGCAGCGTCAGATGGCTCCAACGGATTATAAATCAATAAGAAAATCAAAATTATGGAACAGAGTTCACAAATGAGTGCGGAACAAAGCCTCAAACTCATTAATGAGACCTTACGCGACAGTCGTCTGGTCATTACGAAAAGATCGGGAAGTCATTTCATTCTCTGGGGCGCTATTCTCACGCTGATCGCCCTTGCCGTGTACTTCCTTTGGAGGTCAAGCGGTAATCCGGCCTGGAATTTACTGTGGTTCGCCATGCCGGCTATAGGGTATCCGCTCGCTGTGGTACTGGACAAGGACGCAGAATGTGTCCCGTCCAATCTGATCAGCAATCTCCTTGGGTGGACATGGGGAGCGTTCGGAGCGTTTGCCGTGACAGTCAGTCTCTGTGCGTTGCTGTTTGCCCCGATGAACCTGACCTTGGTCATTATCCTCCTTTTCGGCTTTGCGGAGAGCATCTCAGGGATGATCCTCAAAAACCTGCCGATTGTCATCGCCGGATTTCTCACCGGTGTCCTTGGTGTCATAGCGGCAGTGAAACTTTCCGGAGATTGCAGCCAAATGTTGCTTTTTGTCTTAGCTGGAGTGATCCTGGCGCTTACGGGAGTGTGTGTGAAATGCTTAAGGAAATAGTCGATGTTCAAAAAACTCAACCCGCTTCTGCACTCGGAGCTGAGGCTTGCCGTGATGTCGATTCTCGTGGGGGTGGACGAAGCGGATTTCGTCTACATCCGTAAACAGACGGGAGCGACGGCCGGCAACCTTAGTGTCCAACTTGACAAACTGAGCGAGGCGGGCTACATAACGGTGGAAAAGGGATTCAAAGGCAAGAAGCCATGCACGACATGCCGTGTCACAGAAGCTGGAATCTCCGCATTCTCCGAATATGTCGCCGCCTTGATGGACTACATCACGTAGTCTCCTCAACTTTCGTGCGTCTTCGCGCGTACCTTCTGCCATAGAAGTATTGACTTCTTGCCGCAAACAGCCAGATGGCTTTCATCCTGAAGCCCGTGGAGAAGGACTGTGTGTGCCTCGTGAGCGGAAAGCGGCATTTTGCTCACGAGGTGTCGAAGATGAGTGTTTTCGTGAGCGGAAAGCGGCATTTTGCTCACGAGGTGTCGAAGATGAGTGTTTTCGTGAGCGGGAAGCGGCAGATTGCTCACGAAAGGACTGAGATGAGCGTTCTCGTGAGCGGAAAGCGGCATATTGCTCACGAGAGCGTTGATTAGGGAACTCTCGTGAGCAATCTAGACTTATCTGCGCACGAGAGCCTTATGTCTGTTGAGGACTCGGCCTCAGACGCTAATGGCGCTTCGGCAGACTCGGAGACCGGACTGGTGCATCGACTGACTTGGCGACCGGATTGGCGCTTCATCTAGCTTGGTGACCTGTCTGGCGCTTCAACTTACTCGGTGACCGGGTTGGCGCTTCGGCAGACCTTATGTCCGGGAATGAACCTCTTGTCCTCGGAGGAGAACCTTGGCGATGAACGGGGTCTGGTGGCAGTACGGGATGAAGGCGAGGGACGGGACTGGTTTCGTGACGATCAGGTTGGCTAGTTTGCCGACGGTGATCGAGCCCAGATCCTCGGCCACGCCCATCGCGTAGGCGGAGTTGAGGGTGCAGGCGTTGAATGACTGGGCCGGGGTGAGGCGCATTCTGATGCAGCCTAGGGCCATCACGAAACGCATATCACCGGAAGGGGAGGATCCTGGGTTGTAGTCCGAGGCGAGTGCCAGGCCGAGACCCGCGCTGACATATTCCTTGGCCCTGCCGTAGGGGATGCCGAGGAAGAATGAGGAGCCGGGGAGCATCGTCGGCATCGTGCGTGAGTTTCTAAGCACTTCAATCTCAGCGTCTGTCGTGCGCTCAAGGTGATCGACCGAAAGAGCGTTATGCTTCACGGCCACCTGCACGCCGCCGGAGCAGGCAAGCTCGTTGGCGTGGATTTTCGGTATCAGACCGTAAGCCTCTCCGGCAGAAAGAATTCGATCCGTTTCAGCGACCGTGAAGAATCCCTCGTCGCAGAACACATCGACATATTCAGCAAGCCCTTCGGCGGCGACGGCGGGGATCATCTCCTCGCAGACGAGGTTGACATATTCATTCTGCCGGCCTTTGAAGGCTCTGCCGACGGCGTGCGCCCCGAGGAAGGTCGCCTTGATGGTGGCGGGGGAGTCCTTTTTGACGCGGCGGATCACCCGCAGCATCTTCAGCTCGTCCTCAAGGGTCAGGCCGTAGCCGCTCTTGATCTCGATGGCGCCGGTTCCTTTGGCGATCATCTCCCGCACGCGCGCCATTGTCTGTGAATATAATTCCTCTTCGCTCGTGCGGTGGAGCAGATCGGCGGAGTTGAGGATTCCGCCTCCACGGGCGGCTATCTCCTCGTAGCTCAGGCCGTTGATCTTGTCGATGAACTCCTGCTCACGGGTTCCGGCGTAGCAGATGTGGGTGTGAGAGTCGCAGAAGGCCGGTATCACCATACCGCCCTCTGCGTCAATTACTTCATCTTGTGGGCCGGGCATCGGGCACTCGGACATATTCCCGAAACCAGAGATTCGTTCGCCCTCGATCGTGAGGTAAGCGTCCCGCAAGGAGCCGACCTCGTCCATCTCGGCGCCTTGCTTGCGCAGAACGCCTTCAGGAACGATTCCGACCAGTTCGCCGATGTGTGTGATTATGGTCATCTTATGAACTCGATAGATTTCTGGATGAGCGGGTGCATATAGACATCATCGCTGATGAACGGCACGACCTTGCGGTAGTCATTGAATATGCCTTCGATGGCCTCCGAGGACTTGTTGCCGGCGATCTGGTGCCTGAAGTCGAGCGCCTGTGCGGCGTTGAACAGTTCTATGGCAAGCACTTCCTCGCAGTTGTCGATGACGCGCACAAGTTTCGTCGCGGCGTTGGAACCCATGCTGACGTGATCCTCCTGACCCTGTGAGGATGGGATGGAGTCCACTGACGCCGGCCAGCAGAGTCCCTTGTTCTGGCTCACGATCGAGGCCGCCGTGTACTGCGGAATCATGAAGCCGCTGTTGAGTCCCGGCGTGGCGACAAGGAATTTCGGCAGACCTCGCTGGCCGGAGATCAGACGGTATATTCGTCTTTCAGAGATGTTTGCGAGTTCGGACATGGCGATCGCCAGGGCATCCATCGGGATGGCGATAGGCTCTCCGTGGAAGTTGCCGGCGGAGATGATCATGTCCTCGTCAGGGAAGACGTTCGGATTGTCCGTCGCGCTGTTGATCTCGTTCTCGATCACCGACTCGACGTAGCGGATGCTGTCCTTGACCGCGCCGTGTACCTGAGGGATGCAGCGGAATGAATATGGATCCTGAACATGTTCCTTGTGGTTCCTTATCAGTTCGCTGCCATCCAGCAGGGTCATGAATCTGGCCGCGGTGTCGATCTGTCCCTTGTGCGGACGAAGCTGGTGGGTCAGAGGCAGGAACGGCTCGACGCGGCCGTCATAGGCTTCCAGTGACATCGCGCCGATCCTGTCGGCCCATTCGGAAAGCCTGTGGCACTGGATGAGCGACCAGATGGCGTGGGCGCTCATGAACTGGGTTCCGTTCAGAAGAGCGAGACCCTCCTTGGACTGAAGGCTGATAGGTTCCCAGCCCATCTCGTCCCAGACCTCCTTGCTTGGTCTGACCTTGCCCTTGTAGAGAACCTCTCCGAGACCGATCAGCGGTAGGCTGAGGTGGGCGAGGGGAGCGAGGTCGCCGGAAGCACCGAGGGATCCCTGCTGGTAGACTACCGGGAGGATGTCGTTGTTGAACATGTCCAGAAGCCTCTGGACAGTAATCAGCTGCGCTCCGGAATGACCGTAGGAAAGGGACTGGGCCTTAAGCAGGAGCATCAGCCTCACGATCTGCGGGCGTACAGTCTCGCCGGTTCCGCAGGCGTGGGACATCACCAGGTTGTGCTGGAGCTGCGAGAGCTGGTCGGCAGGGATGGTCACGTTGCACAGGGAACCGAATCCGGTGGTGACTCCATAGACCGGGCGACCGATGTCCTCCATCTTGCTGTCCAGGTACTTACGGCATTTCTCAATGGCCGCCACGGCCTCCGGGCCGAGTTCGACCCTCTCGTGGTTCTCAATTATCTCCTTAAGCCTTCCAAGGCTCAGATGTTCGTGTGAGATGATGTGTGTCATAGTTCCTCAATCGCTTTTCTGACAATGTTTTCGTCTGTGTGGTTCGCAACTGTCACCGTAAGTTCCGGTGTGCGTTCCATTTCCCTCATTATGGCGTGTTCCGCGCCTTCGTTGCGCGCCCAGCTGCGGCGGGCTATTCCGTTGTTCACGTCCCAAAACAGCATCTGGGTGATGTGCCTGTCCGAATCAGCCGATCCGTCGATCACCATGCCGAAGCCTCCGTTGATGACCTCGCCCCAGCCGACTCCGCCTCCGTTGTGGATGGAAACCCAGGTGGCTCCCCGGAAACCGTCACCGATGACGTTCTGGATGGCCATGTCGGCGGTGAACCGGGATCCGTCGTAGATGTTGGATGTCTCGCGGAACGGGGAGTCTGTGCCGGAAACGTCGTGATGGTCGCGGCCAAGCACGATCGGCGCTGAAATCTCACCCTTGCGGATGGCCTTGTTGAAGGCCAGGGCGATCTTGGTCCTGCCCTCGCAGTCGGCGTAGAGGATGCGGGCCTGCGAACCGACCACCAGATGGTTCCTGCCGGCTTCCTCTATCCAATGAATATTGTCGTTCAGCTGTCCCTGAATCTCTTCCGGAGCCGTTTCCAATTCCTTTTTAAGAATATTCACGGCTATCTCGTCGGACTTGGCGAGGTCTTCCGGCCTCTCGCTCATGCAGACCCAGCGGAACGGGCCGAAACCGTAGTCGAAGTAGAGCGGTCCCATGATGTCCTGGACGTAGGACGGGTAACGGAATGTGCCGTCTGCCTTTAATATGTCCGCTCCGGCCCTTGAGGATTCCAGCAGGAAGGCGTTGCCGTAGTCAAAGAAGTACATTCCCTTGGATGCCAGCTCGTTGATGGCGGCGACGTGCCTCCTCAACGACGAGCGCACCGCCTCACGGAATCTCTCCGGCTCCTCGGCCATCATCTTGACGGACTCCTCAAATGTCTGTCCGACAGGATAGTAGCCTCCGGCCCACGGATTGTGGAGCGATGTCTGGTCCGAACCGAGGTCCACAGGAATATTCTCGGCCGCAAGTCTCTCCCAGAGATCCACGACGTTGCCCACATAGGCCAGCGAGACGGTCTCCTTGTTCTCCATCGCCTTGCGGACGCGCGGGATAAGCTCGTCCAGATTCTCGTGCAGCTCATCGACCCAGCCTTGGTCGTAACGCTTGCGGGCGGCGAGCGGATTGATCTCGGCTGTGACGCTCACGACCCCGGCGATGTTTCCGGCCTTAGGCTGCGCTCCGGACATCCCGCCAAGACCGGCTGTCACGAATAGCATTCCCTTCATATTCTCTCTTGTTCCTGCGATACCTCTGGCTTTCAGTTGCTTGCGTGCCGCGTTCATCACCGTGATTGTCGTTCCGTGCACGATCCCCTGGGGACCGATGTACATATACGATCCGGCTGTCATCTGGCCGTACTGTGACACTCCAAGGGCGTTGAATCTCTCCCAGTCATCCTGCTTCGAATAGTTCGGGATGACCATTCCGTTGGTCACAACGACTCTCGGCGCGTCCTTGTGGCTCGGGAAGAGTCCCATCGGATGGCCGGAGTACATCGAGAGTGTCTGCTCGTCGGTCATCTCGGCCAAGTACTTCATCGTCAGCCGGTACTGCGCCCAGTTCTGGAATATGGCTCCGTTGCCTCCGTAGATGATCAGCTCGTGCGGATGCTGCGCCACCCTCGGATCCAGGTTGTTCTGGATCATCGCCATGATGGCCGCGGCCTGGCGGCTCCGGCAAGGATATTCATCGATCGGTCTGGCGTACATGTCGTAGGACGGGCGGAAGCGGTACATGTAGATGCGTCCGTAGTCCTTGAGTTCCTTGGCGAACTCCGGCGCCAGTTCGGCGTGGAACTTGGCCGGGAAATATCTCAGCGCGTTCTTCAGCGCCAGCACTTTCTCCTCGGCAGTGAGGATGTCCTTGCGCTTCGGGGCGTGGTTGATCGTCTTGTCATAAGGCTTCGGTTCCGGGAGCCTGTCCTGCGGGATGCCCGCAAGTATCTCTTCCTTAAACTTATCCATTGATCTTCGAGTTTACGATGTCCAGAATCTCTTTCTCTTCCACAACTGCCTTCGCCGCGATCTCATCGGCCTCCGCAACGAGTTCGGCGGCCTTGGCCTTGTCGCTCAGGGAAGCGGCGTTGATCTTCACGTTGAGTTGCGCTCCGAGAACCGCGCTTCGTGCCGCCAAAGCTCCCACTCCGGCGTCTGAAACGGAGTTCGGATTTCCAATCTCGGCCATCGCCCTTGTGATCTCGAAGGCCTTGAACGAGGCTTTCATCGTGCGCAGAGGCACCTGTGTGGCGTATAGAGTGGCCTTTTCGATTGCCTCAGAACGTGCAGCTTTCTCCTCATCCGTTCCCTTAGGAAGCCCGAACGCGGCCATAATCTTGTCGAACGCCGCGGTGTCCTCATCGACGAGGCTTACCAGCTCCCGCATTACGGCGTGTCCCTTCTCGGCCCAGTCTGAGAACTCCTTCCAGCGGTCATCCCAGCCTCTCTTGTGGGCTGAAAGATTTGCGACCATCGTGCCGAGAGCCGCTCCTAGGGCTCCCATATAGGCGGAGATCGATCCGCCGCCCGGGGCAGGAGACTCGGATGCCGTCTCCTCGGCGAATCCCTTTAGCGTCATTCTGATGAGCCTCTCCTTAATGGCCATCTGCTCAGGATCTTCCATAAGATATTCAATGACCTTCTCGTGCGGGTTGAACGGCTTGAGGTCGTCAAGGCTCATCGACTTGACTGCTATCTTCATTATTTCTTCGTCCGAGATTCCGAGCGAGCGCTCCTGCTTCTCAAGGTAGAACTTTCCGGCCTCCATCAGCACACGCTTCGGTACCAGTCCGACGATCTCGGCTCCGGTGACCCTGAGTCCTCTGGCGGCGGCGGCTCTGGAGACTTCCTCGTAGGCCACGTGCAGAGGTGTCGTCTTGATGTCGGTGATGTTCATCGAGACCTGAGCGATGCCATATTCATCAATGTACCAACCAATTGCCTTGCACCCCTTGAGGGTTCCCGGCTGCCAGCGGTCCTTGCCGTTCTCGTCCTTGAGGACCTTTCCGGTCAGGCTTCCGCCCTCGCGCATCTTGCGTCCTTTCTCACGCACATCGAACGCGATCGCCATCGCGCGGCGGGTTGAGGTCGTGTTGAGATTATAGTTGACGGCCACAAGGAAGTCTCTGGCTCCCACATTGATAGCCCCGCTCTTCGCCACTGTCTCGTTATATTCCTTAGGCCCGAAGTCCGGTGCCTTGGCAGGATCGGCGATCTTCTCCGGCAGGGCTTCATATTCCCCGGCCCTGCAGACCGCGAGGTTCTTCCTTTCCGGCTTGAACGCCGCCGCCTCGTAGCAGTAGCAAGGGATGCCGAGCTCGTTGTAGATCCTTTTCGCCAGCCCGCGCGCCAGTTCCGCGCACTCTTCCAAAGTCGTCTCCGCGACCGGTACGAGCGGCAGCACATCGCACGCCCCCGACCGAGGGTGCGCCCCGTGGTGATGCCTCATGTCGATCACCTCGCCGGAACACTTGACTCCTTGGAAAGCCGCCTCCAGCACAGCTTCGGGGCTGCCCACGAAGGTCACGACAGTCCTGTTGGTCGCCTCGCCCGGATCCACGTCGAGCACCTTGACGCCCTCCTCGTTGCCGTTGACCGTCACCTTGGCCGAAGCGATGGCCTTAACGATCTGATCAATAACATTTTTGTCTCGCCCTTCACTGAAATTGGGCACGCATTCTATAATCTTTGCCATAGTGGTTATGTGTTTTTAATATGTGGCTATAAATTTATGAATAATTTACCAATATTCATTGCAAAACCGAAGGGAATCTTCCGATTCTCTTTTAAATATGAACAGAAAATGCGTTTTTCATGGTCGCTGAGCCTGTCGAAGCGACCGATGTCCCCGCCCGGTTCATTTGAACGGCTGCCTTTGGGCTATAATTGCCGGGTTATTCCGCCTTCCGCCAGCGGATGTAGGACTCGTTCCGGTAGGAACGGCGGTGTACGTTGATGCTGAACTCCAGGACTTCTCCTTCTTCAGGAATATATTCTTTACGCCATTGGGCATTGACATTTAAACTGACACAACAGCAAATAAAAACAACAAGATTCGCACACCATTGGGATACAACAATTCGATGCCGCTACTTTTGCCGGCATCGTTTGTATTCGCGTCTGACAACACCACATCGGCGAACGCCGATCTCCGGCCGCGTCTCTCGACCGGACTTGGCTCCTGTTTCTTTCTCATCTTTTCCGTTTTTGCGCGAAGGTATAACTCTTCTGCGCTCACGTCAAGATGGGGTTGCGGTGACGGTTACCCACTGAAAACCCGCAGTTCCGCAGAAACTCATCTTTTCGGAATTCCTGCTGTCCACTGCACGGGGTCATCGCTCCGCACAGTGTCAGAACAATCGCCACTGTCACCTTCAGGTTTTGCCAACTGAAATTCATTTCACATATTTGTTTATCACGCTGACGGTGTTATGATAAGTCTCCAGTCTCCGTTGCCGGCGGAGCGCTGGATGTACCCTTTGGAAACAAGCTGCCTGATGTGCTTGTTGACTGCGGCAACATTTACCCCCGCCTCCTCTGATAGTCTTGCAATGGTTATGTCTGGACTTGCATACATCAGATTGAGAATCCTGCTGGTAGTGTTTGTTCGGAATGTGACCCGCTCACCATCAAACCACCAAACATTTTCGCCTCGTTCCGTAAGGAAGCGAATATTGAATGATACCTCCTCCACAAACAGGTTTGTGAAGTAAGTGAGAAACTGCTGTATGCTTCGCTTAGATGCGTGAGCTCCCAATGAGGGGGTGGCTCCGACGGTCAAGTCTGTCTTGTGAAGAGCCTCAAGATATTCATTCTTCTTTCTGCTTCTCACAACAATCATAGGATAGCCGTGCCGCGAGAGGATGTAGTTGACCATCATCCTTGCTATGCGCCCGTTGCCGTCCTCGAAAGGGTGAATACGAATGTAACGATAGTGGAATATGGCCGCAAGCTCGATAGGTGTGAACTTGCCGGAGTGTTCCTCCCCGTTGTACCAATTCACAAGATCTGTCATCAATGCAGGTGTCTCTTCCGGCAACGCATACTCAAAACGGTCTCCGTAACGTGTGATGACACTGTTTGGGCGTGTCTTGTATTGGCCGGCGTGAATGACATAACTGCTGGTCTGCCCGCCGGGTAGATTGCGGTGTACCGTGTAGTCTTCTCGCAGGAGGGTCTTGTGCAAAGTCCGGATGAAGTTCTGTGTGAGTGGTATGTCTTTGAGCCCGGCCTCCTCGGTCATCATTTTCAGGCCAACATTGCTGGCGGTCATTTCCTGCACATCCTTGACTTCCGCTTCTCCGACTACCTTTCCGAAGAGGAGCAGAATCTCGGTCTGTCCATACGTGAGTGTGTTGCCCTCAATATGGTTGCTGTTATAGTTGAAATCAATTGTGAACCTCCGGCTCAACAATTCCCTGTCCCTGTCAGAAAGAGGTTGCAAGGCATTCCAACGGTTCATTATCGCCTCTACTTTATCCATATCATATTGCCTTTAATTTGCGAAATATCGTGTTTAAAGGTATATACCATCTACCTTTTGTCGCATTTGTTTGCAAATATACTCAAGTTTTTCAAAGAATATAAACAGTTTGAACCTAAATGCCTCCGATATGCGCGGCACCGGTCGCCGCTTTACGAGATTCCTTGCAGATCAAGTTTATAGATGGTATCCTTGTCAATGCATTCGTTTTTGAGAAACATAAGCATATAGATTGGACAATACGTGACAGGACCTTTCACGGAAAGGTTGTCATTGCAGAAGACCATCTCGCTTTCTATTTCATAGTTAGGAACTTTCAGGACATTGTCCATAGCGCTGTGACGCTCGTAGTTTTTGCCGGATTTGATTTCGATCGGAAGAATCTTTTCTTTGTAGGTCACTACAAAATCCAACTCTCCCTGCTTCTTGTTGTTGAAGTAAGCCAGAGAGAAACCGTGGGCTGTCAATTCCTGCGCGGCGGCATTTTCGAATATCCCGCCATAGTTGACATTCATTTCGCCGCGAAGAAGTTTCAGCTGCAATCCATCTGAATATTGGCAGGCGAGGAGTCCGACATCGTTGAGGAACAACTTGAACAGATTTCTCTGCTCGGCCAGTTTCAAAGGATATTTTGGCTCCTCCACATTGTATGTCGGCAGGGCGACACCTGCGTTCCTAAGCCACAGGAAGCTGTTGCAGTACCGATTGAACTTGAAATTCTCATTGAGATTCTTGAGAATGAAGCGTTTGTTCTTCGAGTTCAGCTCCGAAGGAATCAAATCGAAGATGTCGTTCAGGTACAGTTTATCCCTTGGATCATATTTGGCGATATCCTTCTTGTAAAGTTTGATGATGGCTTTCTGTTCCTCTTCCACCAGACGCAGATTGTTGGTGTCAATATATTTGGAGACGGCGGCAGGCATTCCTCCGACCACCAGATAAAGCTGGAACACTTTCATCATCCTTTCGTGCACTATCCTGTCAACCGGAGTTCTGTTCCTGAAACTTTCCTCAAGCGTGCCAATGATAGTCGGAGCGACACCAACGGCAAGCGCAAATTCCTCAAAATCCAGCGGATACATATCGAATATGTCCATATATCCTACCGGCTCGCTTCGAAGATCCTTCAACTCGACACCAAGAAGCGATCCGCTCAGAGCATATCTGTAGCTTCCTTCTTCCACCAGGAATTTTATCAGAGTGACGATTTCCGGATATTCCTGCACTTCGTCAAAGAAGATAAGTGTCTTGCCGGGAATCATTTTCGTCTTGGCAAGCGCTGAAATCCTTAGTATCATCTCTTTAGCGTCCACCGCGCCGTCAAGAAAACCAATGGCGTTTCGGCTTTCGACAAAGTTGATCTCCACAGTGCTGTCGAAATTCTCCGCTCCGAACCTCCTTATGGCGAATGTTTTTCCCGTCTGCCTTGCCCCTGTGAGAAGCAACGCTTTGTTATGATTCTTGTAGAAACTTTCTATCTTATTGTCAATCTTGCGTTTAATCATCTTTTGTCCGCTTTTCCAAGGCAAAAATACATATTTATGTCCGTTTTTTCAAGGTGAATAAGTGTATTTCTGTCCGATTATTCTATTTTTTTAGGAATTCGATTGATGTCCATACTTTCCTTGATAATCTTAGATCCAAGGACAAATACCTTTGGACGACCATTAGAAAGTTGAACTTTACAAGTAATGACAGTTGTCCTTTTCCCTCCTACAGTCTCAATCCTTCGATATGCAGATACTTTGACGCTTCTATCAATGCTTAAACAACCATCTTCGTTGAAAGGATTAAAGCCATCACCTGAAATGATGAGGTCCTTCTGTCTTTTAAGTTTTTCTGTGAGAACTGGTTTCATCGGAATCGTGATTCCTTCACCGGATTCTTGAATGGTTCGGTACGTCTCAACAAGCTCCGCATATTCCTCCATGCTTGAATACAAGCCCCATGGAGTAGATAGGTTTTGAAGGTAATGCACATACTCATGGAGCATCACTCCAAAATCGTGTTCAGAGAGTGAATCAGAATCTCCCTGGAAACTAAATGGCAGTTTTATCTCCATAAAAGATGGTCTATAAGAGGCATAGGCCTGATGAAGTTGGTCAGGGTTTGCACCTCCCTCTCTTTCCACCAAAATGGCGATATTATGAACCAATGATGTTTATCCATTATTAATAATTATGCAAGGCTAACCGTTACATATCATTCAGGGAGAGGCTTGAAAGTACAATCTTGTTCTTTCTTGCCAGTTTCTCCTTGGAAGAGAAGTACGCTGTTTTTTCTTCCAGAAGGCCTTTATTGAACTTTTCCAGATTGCGCTTTACCTCTATCACATCGAGAATATTCTCTTTCAGACGATGGGCAACTATGTCCAGTTCTGCCTGTTGATGATGTCCCTCCTTGTCAATGTACCCTTTAGGGTCCCACCACCCTCCGATATCGCGGTATTCCATACTCTCCACAAGTTTAAGCTTGAAGTATCTCTCAAGTATGTCACCAGAATAGGTCTCATAATCATCCTCCATTATTCTGCGCAGTGCCGGATACTGACCGATTTCGATGAGCCTCTGGTTCTTCTCCACATAGCGGAACCAGAAACGGAGGAAGATGTCGCTGATCTCATATCGTACAGTCTGAGTTTTGGGCTTTGCCCATATTGGCCGGACTTTCCGAATCAGGTCATAAGTATCTTCTAGTTTTAATAGTTGCCCGCCTAGACTCTTTCCTCCCAGGTAGTCTTCAATGGAAGCCTGAGTATTATACCCCAACGATATTGCTTGAAGGATCGAGAAGTACGTCGCATACTTCTTTCCAAATTCCTGGATGAGGAGTTTCCTGCCCTCTTCTATCAAGGGAGAATCCTCCTTGCAGATTTTTGCAATCATCTTCCCACAAGTCGTGGCCTTCACATCAATGAACAACTCCACATATTTCGGGATACCGCCAGTAAATGTATATAGTGCAAGAAGATCGTCGTTGGAATAACCCGGAGCGTTGTCCTCCATGATTTGTTTGAGGACTGAAGTGGGGAAAGCCTGCAGTTTGATGGTCGAATCCTGTCTCCCGTAAAGGGGTTCTTTCCTGTCTTTGAAGAGTTTCTCCATCAGGGAATAAACAGAACCGCTGACAACCATATTCACATGGCTCTCCTTTTGGTACTTGTCCCACCAGTTCTGAATATCGCTGTATATGGATGGATTGATCTCCAGGAAATTCTGAAATTCATCAAAGACAAGCGTGTATTTCCGGCGCGTTCCTTCCTCCATTAAGAAACGGAAGACATCACGGAAAGCACTCATCGGAGGGACGAATACCCCTATCTTCTCATGGAGCTCTTCGCAGAATTCCCCGCATAGGACTGATTCACTTTTTTTACCTACGAATAGATATACATAGGTTTCATCCTGATAGGCTTCCTTTATAAGAGTCGTCTTCCCTATACGTCTCCTTCCGGTGACAACAGTAAGTCGAGAATAACCATTGTACGATAGTTCCCTCATTTCGCGCAGTGTCTCCAACTGCTCTTCTCTGTCATAAAACCTCATTTCAATAAAATTTTACAGTCGTAAAATTTACGGCTGTTGCAAAGTTAGCAAAAAGAATCGAATACGCAAGAGTAAAGGTGAAAAAGAGATAGACGGCGGAGTATGTCTGCGGATTCTTCAAGGGAAACAAGAATCAGTCGACAATCCGGCTGCTCTTCCTTGAAGGCTTTCAACCCGTTCTTATGGCGGGTCTTCACTTCCTCGCTGGACTTGATCTCAATAGCAACCTTTGCGTCTCCGATAATGGCGTCGACTTCCTGGTCATTGTATGTGTGCAATAGGAGATTTTCTCACGGCGACGGTAATTAACGTGAGTTCGATGAAAATTAACTAATTGATTATTAGGAAAATAGCGAAAGTTTTTGTAAATTTGTTAGAGCAAATAAACTATTACAAACACTTTCGCTATGACGATCGCCAGAGACAAAATTACGGAAATTTTCTGTATGGCGGATGACTTCTGCCACATTTATGACAGATTTATCAAGATTAACGGACTCGCTCCCAAGCGGGACAAGTCTAAAAGGAAGTACCACCGTGACAGCACGCTGTCCGATGCCGAGGTGATAACCATCATGATACTGTTTCATCTGATGGGCTATAAATGTTTGAAACACTTTTACTTGAATGAAGTTTACAAGAATATGACCGACCTGTTTCCTCACACCGTCTCCTACAATCGCTTCGTTGAACTGGAGCGAAAGGTTGCTGTACCTTTCATCCTGTTCGTCAAGAAGTGCTGCCTGGGCGGCTGCACGGGGATCGGCTTTGTCGATAGTACGGCTTTGCGCGTCTGCAAGAACCAACGCATCCATCTCCACAGGGTTTTCAAGGGACTTGCCCAGCGGGGCCAGTGCTCGATGGGATGGTTCTACGGCTTCGAACTGCACCTCATTTGCAACGAAAAGGGAGACCTCCTGAACTTCATGGTCACGCCTGGCAATGTGGATGACAGGAAGCCGCTCCGGAACAAGTCCTTCATTGAGCGGATCTTCGGTAGACTTGTCGGAGACAAGGGATACATTTGGAAAGAACTCTTTTCCAGGCTTTATATTGATGGTATTCAATTGATTACAAAGCTGAAGAGTAACATGAAGGGACAAATCATGACCATTGGAGACCGCATTCTCCTCCGGAAGAGAGCGCTCATTGAGACCATCAACGACGAACTGAAAAACATGGCTCAGATTGAGCACTCCAGACACCGGTCCGTCGTTGGCTTTACGGTCAACCTGATGGCAGGCCTGGCAGCCTACTCGTTCTTTCCGAAAAAGCCGATGATTGATGTGGAACGCGTCTCGCCGTATGAGAATGGAGTTATTCAATTGTCACTCTTTTAGTTGTAATTCGTCGAACTCACGTTATCTTAAGAAAAACAGAAGAAATTTCAGATTCGTTCCAGATTTTATTTGTAATTTCGTCGAGTCGTGAGAAACGGAAACGATGATGAACCGTAAGGGTTTGCATTGACAACGGCGAGGGTAAGCTCGTGTCTTTCAGAGCATTGACAATTATTGAAAAGACATGCAGCCCTCAGGACATTGATATGGAACTATGAAGATACTGGTAATAGAAGACGAGCGCTCTTTGCAGGAATTGATTGCGAGAGCATTGCTGAAGGAGCATTATGTCGTGGAAGTGGCTTCGACATACGGTGAGGCGTGGGAAAAGCTGTCGTTGTTCTCATATGACTGCATCCTGCTGGACATCATGCTTCCGGACGGAAACGGGCTCGACCTGCTGAAGGCCTTCAGGGAAGAAGGAAAAGCATTGACAGTGATCATACTTTCAGCCCGCAACTCATTGGAAGACAAGATTATCGGACTGGAAGAGGGTGCGGACGACTACCTCCCGAAGCCATTCCACACGGCAGAACTTCTGGCCAGAATCAAGAGCGTGACCAGAAGAAGCAACGGAAGCGGACGCAACGGAATAGTCTATGGCAATGTCAAGCTCAACCCGGACAGCCGCACAGTGGAAGTCTGCGGAAAAGCATTGACATTGGTGAAGAAAGAATACGACATACTTCACTATTTCCTGCTCAGACCGGGGCACATGGTAGATAAATCAGTATTGGCAGAAGCCGTGTGGGGCGACGACATATATCTGGCGGACAATTTCGACTTCATCTATTCGCAGGTCAAGAATCTGCGCAAAAAACTGGAAGAAGCCGGCGCCGATATAGAAATCAAGTCAGTTTACGGATTCGGATACAAACTCGTCACTAAGGAATAAGGGACAGACTCGTCTATAAACGACACAATCTCAATTTGAACATGTGAGGCAAAAACCCGTCACCAAAGAATGAAACTGATCCACAATATCGCTGTACGCCTGTCTATGGCATTGCTCCCGGTCATCGCGCTCTGGGCGATGGTCTTTTACTTCGTCATCGTGGATGAGATCAATGACGAGGCCGACGACCTGCTTGAAAGTTACGCTGAACAGCTGATGGTCAAGAAGTTGTCCGGGAAGAAGCTGCCGGTTGCCAACATCATGACAGACGGGCATTACAGCATTTCCGAAGTTGCGGAGAGTTATGCAAATTCACATACCGGGATGGAGTACTACGATGCAGACTTCTACATTCAGGAGACAGACGAACAAGAACCTGCACGATTTCTCAAGACGATATTCAGAGACCGTGAAGGAAGATGTTTTGAACTCATTGTCGCTACACCTACAATCGAAAAAGATGACCTGATAGAGACCATCCTCTGGTGGATACTCGCATTGTATCTCATTCTGTTGCTGACAGTTATCGTGACCACTCTCGTCGTGTTCCAGAAAAGCATGCGGCCGCTATACATGATTCTCGACTGGCTCAATGCCTACACACCCGGAAAGTCACACGGCAGATTGTCAATAAACTCGGACATCCGGGAATTCCGTCAGCTGGAGAAAGCCGCCACAGATGCGACTGACCGCTCCGACAGAGCCTTCGAAAAGCAGAAACAGTTCATAGGCAATGCTTCACACGAGCTTCAGACACCGCTTGCCGTGCTTGGAGGAAGGATCGACTGGATGCTGGACAATGACACATTGGGAGAAGAAAGCGTCGGCGAACTCGTGCAGATGAAACGCGAACTCGGTCATATCGTGCGACTCAACAAGACACTTCTCCTGCTCACGAAAATCGACAACGGACAGTTCCCTGACGTGACTGACATAGACCTTTCAGCCATGGTGCTGTCCCAGAAAGAACTGTATGGGGAAATCTTCAGCAGCAAGCAGATAACCTGTTCAGCACAAATACCGGACTCCCCTGTCACGATAAAGATGAACGAGACGCTCGCCACGATTTTAGTGACCAACATCATCAAAAACGCATTTGTGCACAGCCCTGAGGACGGCAAGGTCACATTGACATTGACAGAAAACGAACTCGTGGTCGAGAACAGCGGGGACTCGCCTCTGGACAGCAGCCGGATTTTTGAGAGATTCTACCAGGGCTCGAAAAAAGAGGGCTCTACCGGACTGGGGCTGGCACTTGCCAAAACCATTGCAGACAGATGCGGAATGCTACTCACCTATTCTTATGTGGACGGAATGCACCGTTTCAGCGTAAAATTCTGAAAAAAGTTCAGAATTTCCGTGCCGATTACAGATTCACTCCAGAATTGTACTATAATTTCGCAATACAAAGAAGGACAATGTTATGTTTAAGAAGATCATTTTAGTAATCATTTCGCTCGCGGCGGCAGGAACATTGGGCTATTTCCTGTCAAACCTCGTGCACGACAAGGCGACAAGCCCGGAATCACTTCCGGAAAACGTATTGAGCTTCATCACTGAGCACTTTCAAGATGAAAAAATAGCATTTGCCAAAGAAGACAGAGACTTGCAGAAAATTTCCTACGAAATCGTGCTCACAGACGGGACCAAACTGGAATTCCGTCGCAACGGAGAATGGAAGGAAATCAACCGTCACCGCAACAGCATCCCCGACGGCATAATTCCGCAGGCAGCAGCCGACAAGGTCAATGAACTGTATCCCGACTCGTTCATCACCAAGGCCGAGTATGACGACGGAGAACTTGAGCTGAAACTGGACAATGGCTTCGAACTGAAATTCGACAAGAACTTCAATCTTGCAGGACTCGACCGATAGCCCGGATAATCAGAGATAAAAAAAAATACAAATCAATAAATTATAGTACAATGAAAAATTTATTTATTACAGCAATGTGCATCTGCCTGATGACACTTGCAGGCTGCAGTAAAGCTTCGACTGACAGCCAGATAAACGAAAAAGCGAAAGCAGAATTGGCAGAACGCTATCCGGATGCAGTCAATGTAAAATGGACATCCAAGAACGGCTACGACGTGGCGCAATTCAACAGAGTCGCTACACGTTCAGCCAACGCAGGATATGACTTCTCCGTATGGTTCAACCGCTCAGGACAGTGGTGCATGACCGAAAGCGAGATTTCGTACAATGAACTTCCGGAAGCCGTAAAGACAGCTTTCCAGGCAAGTGAATATGCTGACTGGAAAGTGGATGACATCGACAAGCTCGAGAGAAACGGCATGGAGACCTTCTATGTCATCGAGGTCGAGACACGTTCCGGCAATATCGAAAAGGAAGCGGACCTGTATTATTCTGAAGAAGGAGCCCTCATCAAGACAGTGGTGGACATCGATTCCGACTACGACTACGAGGACTATCTCCCGACAGACATCCAGTCCGAACTCGAGAAATTCATCGGACAGAAATACCCTGGAGCAGCAATCATAGATACAGAATATGATGACGGCGAAATCGAAGTCGAGATTGTACACGAAAGACGCGGCAAGGATGTGTATTTCAGCAAGGACCACAACTGGCTCCGCACAGAGTGGGATGTACGTAAAAACGAACTTCCGGCAGCCGTTCTGACCCAGATCAGCACATCTTATCCATCATGGAAAATCGATGACGCCGAATACGTGGAGACCCCATCAGGAGACTGGTTCAAGATAGAACTTGAAAAAGGGGACTCGGAAGTCAAAATCAAAATTACAGCTGCCGGAGTTATTTTATAAGCGAAGGCTATTCAAATGCCCAATGCCCGATGTCAGTGCGGTGGAAGAGGTTATCGCAATCCACCTTGGACACAGCCTCAAGAGCCTTGTCATGAGCTGACTTGAGATCAGGGGCAGAAGCAAGAACCATCAGTACACGGCCGCCATTTGTCACCAACGAATGGCCGGCCTTGTCGTATGACTCGTGGCCTTCTCCCGGTTTCTTGAGCGTGGTACCCATATGATAAACCTTGACGGAAGGGTCACTCAGCACCGCATCCAGTCCCTTGATTTCCACGCCTTTCTTACATGAGCCTAATTAACACCAGCTTTATGGAGCCAAAGAAGCAACGCGCCTTCCGTTGGATTTCCGATTGCCTTAATCTTTGAAGGATCTGCAAAATCAAGGTTTGCAGTTGTATTGACAGCAATGCATTCTTTGATAAGACTTGACGTATTCTCTTCCAAGAGAGCTTGATCCGAAAGACCAGCAAAAGCAGTTTCATAAACCTGCATCTGATTCTTGGTAAGAGTTCCTGTCTTATCCGTGCAGATAACAGACGTTGCACCTCCCGTATCCGTCCCTGCCGACAAGAGGCTTGACGGAATGCTCGATGCATGCGATCTCGTACTTGCATTTACCAAGACCTCTTCCCATCAGGAAGCGGTCCACATCCTCGCGGGGAAAATCCTCGTCGTTGAAATTAATGTACATATACGACCCGTTGCCGAGGAATCCGTATTCACCGGAAGCCGTCACCAGAACAAGACTCCCGGAAAGCTCCAATCTCATATCCTTGAAAGGAGAGTTTGCGTCCGAGACCGCATCCGAGAAGTTCATCCGTGGGCGAACCTTGTAGAGTTCCTTGTTCACGTTGGAAAGCTCGCCGCAAATCGTGGAAACCGCCATTGACTCGCCCGTGAACCCTGTCTCCGTGTCCATCCACCAGAACGAGAGGAGATACTTCTGACCGGGGACCGGAGTAAAGCCGATCCTGTCAATGTAGGCCTCCGTGATGTCCGCATCTCCCCAGTCCGAGTAGAATGCAGGTAAAAGCAATCCCGACGTTAAGAGGTTCAGCAGCTGAACGCTTCGTCAAGATGTCCGAAGAAAACCTTCGCAGACGTGCCTCTGTTGATTTTTCTAAGGAGGCAGCCAATTCTTATGCAATTTTGAAAAAGAAAGAGGGGAATAAGTAAATCGTGGGGTATCTATTGGACAACTGCCGTTTCGGCAGATTAACATCAGAAATCATTAATCAATGTCAGCCGTATACTTGCAGTAAAAACGCTGACATTGATTCGTTTTTTCACGACCATACATAGGACAATTATCGTGATTATATGCTGGAGATGATGGGAACAACCCATTGCTTCTTTACAGACGGATACTGTTTCAAAAAGTGTGTCTGAGCTGAGATAAAAAGAAAGTCTACGGATTTCTTTAGATTTGTAAAAGAGAAACAACAAATACAAAAGAATCGTAGACTTATGGATTTCACAAAGGAACAACTTTCCGAGGTATTATGCAAGCATGCGGA
>ULYS01027266.1_pt1 | contig 19910 bp, 15 predicted proteins | sample 1962381 | NCBI WGS metagenome assembly ULYS01 (sample SAMEA4835869, study PRJEB28245) | human gut metagenome | biome: gut microbiome; material: fecal sample | place: Denmark | collected 2008
CCGCCCCCATGCCCGGCAACATACTGGACATTAAGGTAAACGTTGGCGACACCGTGAACGCGGATGATGTTGTTATCATACTTGAAGCCATGAAGATGGAGAACGAGATATTCGCCCCCGCTTCCGGCAAGGTTATAGCCATAAACACCACCAAGGGCGCTTCCGTCAACTCCGGCGATTGCCTGCTGGTGATAGGCTAAGCGGCCCCGCTTTTGCCGATTCCGATTGAAAGGAGAGCAAAATGGGAGAAGCAATTCAAAGCTTTTTTGAAATGACCGGCTTTTCCATGATAGCCAACGATCCTAAGGTACTTATAATGATAGTAATATCATTGGTGCTGATGTATCTGGCCATCGTGAAGAAATTCGAGCCGTTGCTGCTGCTGCCGATAGCTTTCGGTATGCTGCTTACCAACCTGCCCGGCGCGGAAATGTATCACCGCGAGCTTTTTGCCAGCGGCCATGTTGACTGGGCTAAGCTGAGCGATCAGGGAGGTCTTATAGACTATCTGTACCTTGGCATAAAGCTTGGCATTTATCCCTGCCTTATATTCATGGGCGTGGGCGCGGGCACGGACTTCGGCCCCCTTATCGCCAACCCCAAGACCCTGTTCATGGGTGCTGCGGCTCAGCTGGGCATATTCATTGCCTTCATGGGCGCCATCGGCCTTACCGCCTTGTTCCCCAATGCATTTAACTTCGGCGTAAGGGAAGCGTCCTCCATAGGTATAATCGGCGGTGCGGACGGCCCGACGGCAATATACGTAACGCTCAGGCTTGCGCCGCAGCTGCTTGGCCCCATTGCCGTTGCAGCGTATTCTTACATGGCGCTTGTTCCCGTAATTCAGCCGCCTATAATGAAGGCGCTGACCACAAAGAAGGAACGCCAAATATCCATGGAGCAGCTCAGGCCTGTTTCCAAAACCGAAAAGATAATATTCCCCATAGTTGTTACTATATTCGTGTCCCTGCTGGTTCCCTCTGCGGCTCCGCTTATCGGCATGCTGATGTTTGGTAACCTGCTCAAGGAATGCGGCGTGACCGAAAGGCTTTCCAAGACCGCGCAGAATGAGCTGATGAATATAGTCACCATATTCCTCGGCGTATCCGTCGGCGCGACTGCCACCGCTGACATATTCCTTACCTGGCAGACCATAGGCATACTGCTTATGGGCGTATGCGCGTTTGCGTTCGGTACTGCTGGCGGCGTGCTGATAGCCAAGCTTATGAACAAGCTTTCCGGCGGCAAGATCAATCCGCTTATCGGTTCCGCGGGCGTTTCCGCCGTTCCTATGGCGGCGCGCGTGTCTCAGGTAGTAGGCCAGAAGGAAAAGCCCGGCAACTATCTGCTGATGCATGCCATGGGTCCCAATGTGGCGGGCGTTATAGGTTCCGCAATAGCTGCGGGCGTTCTGCTTTCGCTCTATTGGGTACACTGATATAACACAAAGCAACTTATCAAGGAGGAATCCGGATGAGCAAGAAAATATTTATTACCGACACTATATTGAGGGACGCGCATCAGTCCCAGGCAGCCACCCGTATGCGCACGGAAGATATGCTTCCCGCATGCGAAGTGCTGGACAGCATTGGCTATTGGTCCCTGGAGTGCTGGGGCGGAGCCACGTTTGACAGTTGCCTCCGCTTCCTCAACGAGGATCCGTGGGACAGGCTGAGGAAGCTTAAAAAGGCGCTGCCCAATACCAAACTGCAGATGCTTTTCCGCGGCCAGAATATACTGGGCTATAAGCATTATGCCGACGACGTCGTGGAGCAGTTCTGCCGCAAGGCGATAGAGAACGGCATTGACGTCATAAGGATATTTGATGCTCTTAACGACGTGCGCAATCTTGAATCCGCCATAAAGTATACAAAGAAATACGGCGGAATATGCGAACCCGCCATAAGCTACACCATCAGCCCCGTGCATAACGAGGATTACTTCGTTAAGGTGGCTAAGGAACTGGAGCAGATGGGCGCGGACGTTATATGCATAAAGGACATGGCGAATCTGCTGCTGCCCTATGATGCGTATTCGCTGATAAAGCGCATGAAGGAAGAAATAAGCGTGCCTATACATCTGCATACGCACAACACTTCCGGCACCGGCGACATGACTTATCTCATGGCCGTACAGGCGGGCGTGGATATAGTTGACTGCGCGCTCAGCCCCCTTGCAAACGGCACCAGCCAGCCCGCTACGGAGTCCCTTGTGGCAACGCTAAAGGGCACGGAGTACGACACAGGGCTTGACCTTGAAAAGATGGCCGTTGCCGCCAAGCATTTCCGCGGCGTTGCGCAGAAGCTGAAGGATGAAGGCTTCCTTGATCCCAAGGTGCTCAACGTTGATACGAACACGCTTATATATCAGGTTCCCGGCGGAATGCTTTCCAACCTTATCAGCCAGCTTAAGCAGCTGAATGCAGAGGATAAGTATTACGATGTGCTGGCGGAGATTCCCCGCGTACGCGAGGACTTTGGCTATCCCCCGCTGGTAACGCCTACCAGCCAGATAGTCGGCTCCCAGGCCGTGCTTAACGTGGTTTCCGGCGGAAGGTACAAAACCTTCTCTAAGGAATCCAAGGCCCTGCTGCGCGGCGAATACGGCGCACTGCCCGGAAAGGTGAATGAAGAAGTGCGCAAGAAGGCCATTGGCGATGCGGAAGTTATAACCTGCCGCCCGGCGGATCTGCTCAAGCCGGAGCTTGAAAAGTACCGCGAGGAGATAAAGGACGTTATGCGTCAGGAAGAGGACGTGCTGAGCTATGCACTGTTCCCGCAGGTGGCCATGAAGTTCTTTGAGCAGCGTAATAACCCAAAGCCCAAGGAAGAGCCTAAGGCGGAAGCCCCCAAGGCAGCACCGGCACCCGCGTCCGCGCCTGCAGTAGCGGCACCCGCGCAGAAGATGCCCATGCATCCCGAACTGCCCGCGAAGCACCTTTTCGTTGAGGATATAACGATAGGCCGCTGATAGGTAAAATCGAATAAATGACTGGATCCGCACCCGTGCAGCCGTAAAAAGCAGCGCAGGTGCGGTCGCTTTATAGCCGTTTGCGCCGAAAATTCAATACAATTATGGCAAAGCGGGAACCTGTATTGAAAGTGAGGGATTTTTTTATTATAATCCAAGCATGAATACCGCAATGATTGGGAGGTAAAGGATATGGCTGCGCAGAAGATAATGATTTGCGATGACCAGATAATGATACACGAAACCCTTGGCATGTATTTGGAAAACGAGGGCTATGAACATATAAGCGCGATGGACGGCGAAGAAGCGCTGCAAAAATTTGAAACGGAGAAGCCTGATCTTATAATATTGGATATAATGATGCCCAAGCTTTCCGGCACGGACGTATGCCGCAAGCTTAGGGAAAAAAGCCGCGTGCCTATAATAATGCTAACGGCAAAGGGAGAAGAGATAGACCGGATACTTGGCCTTGAGCTGGGCGCGGATGATTACATAGTTAAGCCGTTCAGCGCGCGCGAAGTTGTGGCGCGGGTAAAGGCGGTGCTGAGAAGGCTTGCAATGGCGAAGGAGCACCCGCAGCAGGTGCTTCGCTTTGACGACCTTGAGATAAACATAAACAATTATGATGTCCGTGTAAAAGGCGAGCGTGTGCCGTTCACGCCGAAGGAAGTGGAGATATTCCAGCTTCTTGCATCGCACCCGGGCAAGGTATATGAACGGGAAACGATACTTTCGCTTGTGTGGGGCTATGATTTTTACGGCGATACGCGCGCGGTGGATACGCAGATAAAGCGCATACGCCAAAAGCTGCCTGCGGAGGGAACGGTAAACTGGAGCATAAAAACGGTTTACGGCGTTGGGTACAAGTTTGAGGTAAGCAGATAATGAAGCATACTTTGCTTATAAAAACCGTATGCCTTGTGCTGTTCACGGTTATATTGAGCGCCGCCCTTACGGCGCTTGTTTTTCGCTATGCGGGCATAAAGAAATATGGTGAGCTGAAAACGAAGGAACTTATACCGAGGGCTGAGTTTATATCGAGCCGCGCGGCAGACCTTATGGAAGGGATACTGAGCCGCAAGGATTTTGAAAACATAGTCAATTACGATAGGCGCATATGGGATGCTGCGCCGTATCTTTATACGGCTGACGGTACACTTTTCGGCAGCATTACGAACGACCAGCTTGAGGCGAACACTAACATGATAGCGCCGTATCTTGCGGGCGTGCTTGCGGGCAGAGAGGTCAGCGCCGTGGTAATGATGGGCGGCAGTAGGGCCGGCGTTGTGGTAGGCGAGCCTATAACCGCAAGCGACGGCGCGATAATGGGTGCGGTGTTCCTGGTAAAGCCAATGGACGAGCTCAGCACGGGCTGGGGTAACCTTACTTCATCGCTGCCGCTTGCCATGCTTTTGGTGGCGCTTATAATGGTGCCGGTGGCGTACTTTGGATCGCGCGGGCTTACAAAGCCGCTGAATAAGATGAACGAAGCCGCCGTAGCCATGACAAAAGGGGATTTTTCCGTGCGGGCTATTGAAAAAGGAGACGGCGAGGTGGCGCGGCTGGGCCACTCCTTAAACGAACTTTCAAGCGCGCTCAGCGGCACAATAGGCGCGCTTACGTTTGAGCGAAACCGGCTGAAAAGCGTGCTTGACGGGCTGCTGGAGGGCGTTATAGCCGTTAACGAAAGCGGAAAGATAATTCAGTTCAACCCTGCGTCCGTAACGCTTATGGGCTGCGCACATGGCGAAAGCATAGAGGATTCGCCAATGTATGGCGAGCTCCATTCCATGGTTGAACAGGTGCTTTCCGACGGCGTGAGCCGCTGGACGGAACAAAGCTATAAGGAAGCCGTACTGCGCTTCACAATATCCGCCCTTGGGACGGACGGCAAGAACGAAGGCGCCATAATAATGATACAGGATGTTACGGAGGCGGCGCGGCTTGAACAGACGCGGCGGGATTATGTTGCAAACGTGTCCCATGAGCTTAGAACGCCGATAGCATCAATACGCGGCCTGTCGGACGCGCTGTGCGACGGGCTGGTAAAGAAGGACGAGGACAGGCTTAGATACTATGGTTATATTCAGCACGAGGCCATGCGCCTTTCGCGCCTGATAGACGATCTGCTTGAGTTGAGCCGGCTGCAATCGGGCACGGTTGCCATAGCGCGCTGCAAAATGAGCGTAAACGATTTGATATACGACGTTGCGGACAGATACGGCACAATCGCCAAGGATAACGGAAAAACGCTTTCCGTGTCCATGCCTGAAGGCGAGCATGAGGCGTACAGCAATCCTGACAGGTGCGAGCAGGTGCTCATAGCCCTGCTTGACAACGCCATAAAGCACAGCGCATCGGGCGAGGTTGACCTTAGCGTGGGCGAGGACGATGATAAATACACCATAAGCGTATCCAACCCCGGCGAAATAGCCGAAGCGGACATAGACCATCTGTTTGAGCGGTTCTATAAGGCGGACAGGGCGCATACAGGCGAAGGCACGGGCCTTGGCCTTGCAATAGCGAAGGAGATAATGGAGCTGATGGGCGAGCGCATATGGGCCGAAAGCAAGGATGGCCGCGTGGTGTTCAGCTTTACTGTTGCCAAGCGCCAAGGCACGGGAACGAATACGAACAAAGTGTGAAGTATACAGCAAATAGCTGCGGCAGGATTTGAAAAAAACTGTCGCGGTGTTATAATGTAATCAATGTATAAAATGGGAGGTAAAAAACATGAGCAGCGGCAAAATATTGATAGCTGACGACGACAGAAACGTGCATGAGTCACTTGGCATTTATCTTAAATCCGAAGGATTTGAAACCGTGGACGTATATGACGGTGCGGCGGCAGTAAGCGCGCTGGACGGCGACATTTCGCTTTGCGTTATGGACATAATGATGCCCATCATGAACGGCATTGACGCCTGCAAGGAAATACGCAAAAATTCGCAGGTGCCAATAATTATGCTCACTGCCAAGGGCGAAGAAATAGACAGAATACTCGGCCTTGAGCTGGGCGCGGATGACTATATCGTGAAGCCCTTCAGCCCGCGCGAGGTCGTGGCAAGGATAAAGGCCGTGCTTAGGCGCACAAGCGAACAGCAGAGTAACGACGACGGCCGCGTTACCTTAAACGGCCTTGTTATAGACATTAAGAGCTATACCGTCACATTAAAGGGGCAGCCGGTAATATGCACGCCGAAGGAAATAGAGATTCTTTATATGCTTGCTTCCAACCCCGGGCAGGTGTTCACAAGGGAGCAGCTGCTTAACAAGGTTTGGGGCTATGACTTTGCCGGCGAAACAAGGACCGTGGATACGCATATAAAGCGCATCCGTGCAAAGCTTGACAACACCGGCCTTAATTGGTCGATAAAGACCATATACGGCGTTGGCTATAAGTTCGAGGTAGAATAAAACTATGCTAAAAAGCGTGTTTTTCCGCAGGCTTGTTATAATGCTGTCCGTCGCAATGCTCATTGCAGCGGCTGTTATGCTTGGCGGCTATGTGTTTCTGAGCAAGGATGTTTATGCTGACATAAAGCTGGACGAGCTGCACCCTTCGCTTGATGCGGCGGAGCAGCTTGCCAAGGAATACATGGCGGGCGAAATAGATAAAGACGTGTTTGAACGGCTGGCGGCAAAGCTGCTGCCGTCCAATACCGGCACGGTGCTTTACCTTGACGCGGAAGGGAACACGCTTTTTTATGTGGACAGCCTGCTTAATACGGATGCTGAGGGCGCGAAGCGGCTGCTGTATGAGCAGATACTTTCCGCCGAGGGCGGCGCGGACGTTAAGCAGAACCGGCTCAGGATGAGGGAGGACAGCTCCGCCCTTGCGCTGGGCTGCCCAATATTCGACGACGACGGAAACATACTCGGCGCGGTGGTCATGCTCAGTTCGCTTAAACTCGTTACCAACGCAACGGGGCGTATGTCCATGCTCGTGCTTATGCTCACCACGATAGCCATACCCGTTGCGCTGATTGCGATCGTTTGGCGTGCAAAGAACATTGTCGATCCGATACGCCGCATGAACGACGCCGCGAAGGCGATGGCAAAGGGCGATTTTGACATAAGGCTTGATGAAGATATTCCGGGCGAGGTCGGCGAACTTGCGGGTTCGCTCAATAACCTTTGCGCGGAGCTTGACCATACCATTCGCCAGCTAAGCAGCGAAAAGGGCCAGCTTGATCAGCTGCTGCAAAGCCTTACGGACGGCGTTGTGGCAATAGATGAGCACGGCACGCTCATACATTACAATTCCGCAATAATGCGCATGTTCGGTGCGGTCAGCGTATCAAAGCGCGAGGAATTGATACCCGACGAAAAGGTATGGAAGGTGTTTGACGAGGTTTTCAATTCCGGCAAGCCTCAGACCATAACCTACCCCATGGCTGGTGACAAGGTGCTGTGGATAACCATATCGCCTGTTGTAACGTCCAGCCGCGAACGCACGGGCGTTGTGGGCCTGTTTAAGGACATGACGGAGATGGAGCGGGTCGAAAAGCTCAGGCGGGATTATGTTGCAAATGTTTCGCACGAACTGCGGACGCCGCTCACCGCTGTAAGGGGATTGCTTGAGCCGCTTGCCGACGGAATGGTGAAGGATGAAGCGGACAGGCAGCGGTATTATAAGATAATGCTGCACGAGGTGCTCAGGCTTTCGCGTCTTATAACGGACATGATGATGCTCAGCCGACTGCAATCCGGCACGGAATACATGGAGATAACCCGCGTGGATGTGAACGAGCTGGTGCAGGATATTGCAAGCGCGTATTCTTCAACGCTGGCCGATAAGGGCGTGAACTTAGTGCTTGACTGCCCGCGGCCTGTGCCCGATGCGATGACCGATCCGGACAGGATAGAGCAGGTGCTTGTTATATTGCTGGATAATGCCTCGCGCTACACGCCAAAGGGCGGCACCATAACAATATCCGCCCGCAATGGGAAGGAGAAAATACAGCTGTCTGTGACCGATACCGGCTGCGGCATACCTGAAAGCGATCTGCCGCATATATTTGAACGATTCTATAAGGTGGATAAGTCCCATAGCGAAGGCGGCACGGGACTTGGACTGTCTATAGCGCAGTTCATAATGGAAAAGCTTGGCGAAACGATAAGCGTTGAAAGCGAAGTCGGCAAGGGTACGCGTTTTACGCTTACTTTGCAGCGCTATGTACGCAACGCCATAGCATTGGGGCCGGCGGGCGAAAAGCATACCCGCTACGGCGATGATGACGAAAAGGATGAATACGTTCCCAACGACGCCGATATTCAAGATGATGACGATGTGGTGGATGCGCATTACGAGGTTATAGAGCAGCCGCAGAAGGCCGAAAAGCCACAAAAAGCCGAGAAAACGCAAAAGGCGGAAAAAACGCAGAATAAAGCGGAAAGGCAGGGCAAACGATGAGCCTTTGCAGCATATGCCCGCGAAAATGCGCTGCGGACCGCGCAAAAGCTCCGGGCTATTGCGGCGCGCGCGAAAAGGCGCATATTGCCCGCGCCGCGCTGCACCGCTGGGAGGAGCCGATAATAAGCGGCGAACGCGGCAGCGGCACAGTATTCTTTTGCGGGTGCAATCTTAACTGCATATTTTGCCAGAATTATAAAATTAACCACAGCGTGATGGGCATAGAGGCGGATGAAGAAACGCTTTGCCGCATAATGCTCGATCTTCAGCATCAGGGCGCGCATAACATAAACCTTGTTACGCCCGCGCCGCATGTGCCGCTGATAGCGCGCACATTACCACTTGCGCGCCAAGCTGGGCTTACGATACCTGTAGTTTACAATACCAACGCATATGAAAACGTGCAAACGCTGAAAATGCTTGAAGGGCTTATAGACATATATCTGCCGGACTTTAAGTACGTCTCATCGTCGCTTGCAAAGAAATACAGCGATGCGGAGGATTACTTTGACGTTGCAGCGAAGGCTATTGCCGAAATGTACAGGCAGGTTGGGAACATAAAGCTGGATGAAAACGGAATGGCGGCTTCCGGCGTGCTGATACGGCACATGGTGCTTCCCGGCTGCGTTGACGATACGCGGCGGGTGCTGGACTATGTTTCAGCCAATTACCCGAAAAATGTCTATATATCGATAATGAGCCAGTATGCCCCGCCGAGGGACGATCTGCCCAGGCCCATCAATCGCCGCATAACAAAAGGCGAGTACGACAGGGCTTTGAATTACGCCATAAGCAAGGGCTTTGAAAACGTGTTCATACAGCAGCGTAATTCGGCAGACCTTTCATACACGCCGGATTTTGACGCGGACGTAATATTTGACCCAATAAAGCGGGCATAAAACCGGCAAAACAAGGGCAAATATGAACGGATTATTAACTTTAGTAATATTTGCTTAAAAAAGATTGCAAAGCGCAACATATAGTGTTACCATAACATCAGCGAAAGAAAGCGGGTCGTGACAATCGCAGTCATCTTCATTATTGTTTTCCTCCAACCATAAACAATCGGTGAATGGCGGGAAGGGGCAATCCGCAGTTCACCACCAATAGCTGACGACCCGAATCAAAGAGACTCTTAACATGGGTCTCTTTTTTTATGCATATGAATAACGGAACAAAACCGCTGAAGGGGGAACGGAAGCATATGGGGCGCATGAGGACGGCATTTAACGCGGCTATGGCGGCAATCGTGGCCGCGTTTATGGTAATAATGAGCATACAGGCGTATAAGGAGCTGTTTGTGCGGGAGACAGAGCCGCCCGTGAAGCAGCGCACGGGCATAATAAACGTTTGGCATGTGGTCAAATACAAGCCGTATTCCGGCAGCGTAAGCACAATAATGGCCGATGCCGCAAGAAAGCTTGAAAAAAAGGAATACGGAGTGTTTTACAGCGTGGAAGGAATGATGGAGGAGGAATACGCAAGGCGGATCGAACGCGGCGAAAAGCCGGACGTGATATCCTTCCCGGCGGGGCTTATAGACGCGGACGGGCTCAGCGAGCTTGACGCGGGGAACTATGCCGAAATAAGCGGCGAACTGCTGCGTGCGGGCAGCAGTGAAGGCAAACTGTATGCAATACCATATGCGCAAAGCCCATGCGTGCTGATAGAGAACAACGAACTATCAAAGAAAATAGGAATAAACTTAGATGAAGGCAGCGTAGATGCGGCGGCTATATTTGCGGCCGTAAACGGGGCGGACGGTAGCATGATAAAGCAAAGCATATTGTCCGGCAGGGCGGAAAGATGGGCGCTTATCGGCGCGGAAGGCGAGTGCCTCGATACGGCGGCGTTTAAGGAGGGTAAGGCGGTGCTTTGCATAGACGATGTGCGTACGGCGCGCGAGCTGAGCATGCTGAGCGAGCGGGGTAAGGGCTTTAACTATACTGTGCACGGCATAGCGGGTCAGCACGGCAACGCACAGCTTATCGCAATACCGTATACCGAGGACGAATGGGTGAAGGAACATGCCGAAAAGCTTATACAGCTTATGCTTTCGCCAAAATATAGCCTGAGGATAGCCCAAACGGGGCTTTATCCGTCGGCGCCATTTGAGGATAAGGCGGAGAGCGCAAGTCCTGTGGATGCGCAGGCGTTGCTCAACGGCGTGCCGTGCGCAAACGCATTTTTGCTGAACCGGTATAAGGACGCCATTGCGGAGGAAGCCGCACGCGCGCTTTCGGGCGATAGCGGGGCGAATGAGGCCATAGTTAAAAGATATGGCGAGCTTTTTGACTGAGTATTGTGAAAAGGGCAAAAATAAAGTAAAATTAAGCTTGGTATAATACTGCTTGTTGGGAGAATGAGTAATGAAAGAACTGCCTATTGAATTAAAACGGATGCTTGATGCGCTCGGTGCAAAGGAGAATGTGCCTATGGCGCAGTACACCTCCTTCAAAACGGGCGGCAGCGTGCGCATATTGGCCGAGCCGGACACGGCGGAGCATACTGCTGAGCTTATGCGCCGGATAGAGGCGGCTGGCGTAGAGCATTACGTTATAGGCAACGGCACAAATCTTTTGATAAGCGATAAAGGGCTTGATGCGATAGTTGTGCGCATAGGCGAGAAAATGGCGAACGTTGAGCGCAGCGGCCGCACGATAATCGCAGGTGCGGGTGCAAGCTATGCGGCAATGGCAAAGCAAAGCGTGCAATGGGGCCTGATGGGCCTTGAATGGGCGGCGGGCATACCGGGCACGGTAGGCGGCGCGGTTGCTATGAACGCCGGCGCATACGGCGGGGAGACGGCGGATGCGCTGAAAACCGTTACCTATGCGGAAAACGGCGCAATAATAAAAGAAACCGTGGATAAGACCGCGTTTGGATACAGGCTGAGTCCGTATTGCGCGCCGGAACGCATAGTGATAGGGGCGGAGTTTGAACTGAACGACGATGACGGCGGGGCATACGAAAGAATGACGGACTACAATAAGCGCAGGCGCGAAAAGCAGCCCATAAACTATCCCAGTGCCGGCAGCGTATTCAAGCGGCCTGAAGGCCACTTTGCAGGCGCATTGATAGAACAGGCCGGGCTGAAGGGAACGCGCATAGGCGGCGCGGAGGTCAGTACGCTGCACGCGGGCTTTATAATAAACGCGGGCGGGGCAACATCGCGCGATGTATACGAGCTGATACGATTAGTGCAGCAAAAGGTGAAGGAACACAGCGGCGTGCAGCTTGAAACGGAAGTAAAGCTGCTTGGTGAATTCTAAGGAGGAACGGATGGAACTTATAATAGTCACAGGCCTGTCCGGCGGAGGAAAAACTCAGGCGCTCAGGTGTCTGGAGGACATGGGCTATTTCTGCGTGGACAATCTGCCGTGCGCAATGGTGGGCGGATTTGTGCAGCTTTGCCGCGATTCAAAGCCGCCCGTTGAAAAGGCCGCCGTGGTTATAGACAGCCGCGAAAGCGTTTTCGCCGGGGAGGTGCAGCAGGCGCATATGCAACTATGCATGCTGCCTGTCAATTTCCATATACTGTATCTTGAATGCCGCGACGGCGTGCTTGAACGGCGCTATAACGAAAGCCGCCGCCCGCATCCGCTTAATCGCGACATACGCGAAGGCATAAAGGAAGAACGCGAGCTGCTCTCTTTCTTCCGCGACAGGGCGGAATACATAATAGACACAAGCGACTTAAAGCCGATGGAGTTAAGAAGAAAGCTTGAAGAATACTTCAACGGGGATAAGAAGGCCGAGTTCCAGTTAATAATAGAAAGCTTTGGCTATAAGCGCGGTGTGCCGTTTGAGGCGGATATGGTATTTGATATGCGCTTCAGCCCAAATCCGTTCTATGAAGCGGAATTGAGAGGGCTTAGCGGCAGGGACAAGCCCGTGCGGGACTTTATTGAGGCGGACGAAACATACGAAAGCTTTATAAACCAAACCGAAGCGATGCTGAGGGAGCTTATTCCTGCGTTTGTAAAGCAGGGCAAGCGCAGGCTGCTCGTGGCCTTCGGCTGCACGGGCGGCAGGCACCGTTCCGTATGCGCAGCGGAGGAAATGCACAAAAGATTGAAGGACAGCTACTCGTCCCGCCTTATACACCGCGATGCGGGCATAGAGGCGGCGGACATACAGGAGCGCACAGGGGGAAAGGGAGAAAGCTGATGTCTTTTTCATCCACGGTAAAGGACGAATTGGTCGGCATAAAAACGCAAAGCCGCGAAGAAAGGCTTAGCATATTGTGCGGCCTGACGCATACCGCGGCGGCGGTTACGCTGGGCCGGGGCGGATTGGGCATAGAATACGTGAGCGAAAGCGAAAACGTGGCGGAGCTTGCCCGCGCACTAACGGCGGAGTTGTATGGCCTTAACGCTTCGTTTTCCACCCGTAAGCAGGAAGGATTGAAGCGCAGCAGCATAATCGTGCATGTTTCCGGCGAAGGGTGCAGGCAGCTGCTTATTGATTGCGGCAGCCTGCCAAATAATGACAACGAGGATTTTCAGCCCGGCAAAATACCCGAAAGCATGGCCGAAAGCGACGAGCGCATGCGCTGCCTGCTGCGCGGCGCATTCCTTGGCGGCGGCTCCGTGAGCGATCCCAAGAAGGGCTATCATCTTGAAATAGTCACGCGGCAGGAAAACTTTGCGGACACTTTGCGCGCCGCGGCGGAAGGCTACGGCATCCGCGCCAAGGTGACGGCAAGGAAGGCGAACTATATTTTTTATCTTAAGGAAGGCGAAAGCGTATCCGATTTTCTCAGCCTTGTCGGCGCAATGAACGGCACAATGGAATTTGAACAGATACGCGTGCTGCGCTTCATGGCGAACGACATAAACCGCCGCACCAATTTTGAGGATGCAAATATGCAGAAGGCGGCTATGGCGTCCGCCCAGCAAAGGATGGATATACAGCTTATAATAAAAGAACAGGGCATAGAAAGCCTTGGCGATAAGCTTAGGCAAACGGCGGAAGCAAGGATAAATAACCCCGAAGCTACGCTGACAGAGCTTGCGAAGGAACTGGACATAACAAAATCCTGCCTTACGCACAGGCTTAAAAAGCTGTCCCAAATGGCGGAAGATATACGCCTTCACGGCAGCGGAGCAATGGAAGGAACGGGAGAGGAGAATATATGAGCGGTTTTACGCATCTGCATGTTCATACGGTATACAGCCTGCTTGACGGGGCATCCAAAATACCGGCGCTTGTTTCGCGCGCGAAGGAACTGGGCATGGATTCCATTGCCATAACAGATCACGGCGTGATGTACGGCGTGATAGATTTCTATAAGGAATGCACAAAGCAGGGCATAAAACCAATACTCGGCATGGAGGCCTATGTTGCGCCGGCCTCGCTTTACGATAGGGAGGGCACAAGGGAATACAACCACCTTATTTTGCTTGCAAAGAACCAAATCGGCTATAAAAACCTTATGAAACTGAGCTCCATAGCTTTTGTGGACGGGTTTTATTATAAGCCGAGGATTGATTACGATATACTTGAAAAGTATCACGAAGGGATTATCTGCCTTTCCGCGTGCCTTGCGGGCAGCATACCGCAGGCGCTGCTGAACGGCCGCTACGATGATGCGCATGCGCTTGCGCTCAGGCTCAAACGCGTATTTGGCGATGATTTTTATATTGAACTGCAAAACCACGGCCTGCCGGAACAGCTGGAGGTGCTGCCAAAGCTTGCAAATTTGGCGCGGGAGCTGAACATAAAGGCCGTTGCCACGAACGATATCCATTATGTGGACAAGGCTGATGCCGAGGCGCAGGACCTTCTGCTTTGCATACAAACGGCTAAATACGTAGACGATGAAAACCGCATGCGTATGAGCGCGGATGAGTTCTATCTTAAAAGCGAAGAAGAGATGCGCGCCGCGCTGAAAGGATATGAATATGCCGTTGAAAATACACGCGAGGTTGCGGATAAGTGCAACGTGGCCATTGCCTTCGGCGAAAGGCACCTGCCCGGCTTTACGGCGCCCGATGGCATGGATAATTATGAATACCTGAAAAAGCTTTCCGAAGAAGGGCTTGTGCAGAAAATGCCCGATGCCGACGACGCTGCGCGGGAGCGGCTGAATACGGAACTTGAAATAATCCGCAAAATGGACTTTGTGGACTATTTCCTTATAGTGCGGGACTTTGTGGCATTTGCGCACAGCAAGGGCATATCGGTGGGCCCCGGCAGAGGAAGCGGCGCGGCGAGCCTTGTTGCATATTCGTTGGACATTACGGACGTTGACCCGCTTTTGTATGATCTTCCGTTTGAGCGCTTCCTTAATCCGGAGCGCGTATCCATGCCGGACTTTGATATAGACTTCTGCGTTGAAAGGCGGCAGGAGGTAATAGACTACGTTGTTGAGAAATACGGCAAGGATAACGTGTCACAGATAATCACGTTTTCAACCCTTGCGGCAAGGGCGGTTGTGAAGGACGTTGGCCGCGCGCTGAGGGTGCCGCTGCAGGACGTTAACAGAATAACAAAACTTATCCCAAGGACAGTCGATATGACGCTGAGCAAGGCGCTTGAAGTATCGGCGGAGCTGAAGGAGCTTTACGATAACGATCCGATGGTGACAAAGCTTATAGACCTCTCCTTAAAGCTCGAGGGTCTGCCAAGGAATCCCGGCACTCACGCGGCGGGCGTTGTTATAAGCGCGGAGCCTATAAGCGAATTTGTGCCGCTTCAGCGCAACGGGGACATTATTACAACTCAGTTTTATAAAGAAATTATAGAAGAACTGGGCCTATTGAAGATGGACTTCCTTGGGCTAAGAACGCTTACCGTAATACGCGATACGCTCGATTTTATACGGGAGCAGGGCAAAAAGGTGCCTGATAAGGAGCTTAAGGACTATACGGACAGGCGCGTATATGAAATGATATCCGCGGCCGATACGGACGGCGTGTTCCAGCTTGAATCCGCGGGCATGAAGCAGTTCATGCTGCAGCTTAGGCCGGGCTGCCTTGAAGACCTTATCGCGGGAATTTCGCTTTTCAGGCCCGGCCCAATGGACCAGATACCCAAGTATCTTTCCGGCAAGAACCATCCGGATCAGGTAACGTATCTTAGCGAAAAGCTTCGCCCCGCGCTCAAGGCCACATATGGCTGCATGGTATATCAGGAGCAGGTCATGCGCATTGTGCGCGACGTGGCGGGCTATTCGATGGGTCGCAGCGACCTTGTGCGCCGCGCAATGGCAAAAAAGAAGCACGATGTTATGCAGAAGGAAAGGCATAACTTTGTGTACGGCATAGAGGAGAACGGCGTTGTAAGCGTGCCGGGAGCCGTGCGGAACGGCGTGGATGCGGACACGGCGAATAAAATATTCGACGCTATGGCGGACTTTGCATCCTATGCGTTCAATAAGCCGCATGCGGCATGCTATGCCGTGCTTGCATACAGAACGGCTTACCTTAAAGTATACTACCCCGTTGAATTTATGACGGCAATGCTGAATAGCTTCATCAGCAATGTCGACCAGCTTGCGGGCTACATAAGCACCGCGCGCCGCATGGGCATAACAGTGCTGCCGCCGGACATAAATAAAAGCCGCGAAAAATTCAGCGTGGAGGATGGCAAGATTCGCTTCGGCCTTGCAGGTATACGCAACGTGGGCGAAGGGGCGATGAAGGATATTATAAAAGAGCGCGATTGCGGCGGAAGCTTCAAGGATTTCATGGACTTTGCAAACCGTGCGGGGGATATAAACAAGCGCATGGTGGAGGCCATGATAAAGGTTGGTTGTTTCGACAGCACAGGCGCAAAGCGCTCCCAGCTGATGGCGGTGTACGAGAAAGCGCTTTCGCTTGCCGCGGGGGACAGGAAGCAGGCCGCAGCGGGGCAGATGAGCCTTTTTGACCTTGGCGGCGGGGAAAGCATAAGAAGAAGCTTTGTTGAACTGCCTGATATTGCGGAATTTGCGGAAGCGGAAAAGCTTGATATGGAGCATGAAACGCTCGGCATATATCTTAGCGGACATCCGCTCAATGACTATGCGGATATACTTGCCGCCCTTCCGGACACGGCCGCTAAGCTCAGCGGTAAAGGCGGCGAAGAAAATGTTGAAATAGGGCCGCAAGAGGGTGACAAAGTAAAAATTGGTGGTATAATAACACACGTTCAAAGAAAACTTACGCGCTCCGGCAGCGGAATGATGGCGTATTGCACGCTGGAGGACACCACGGGTTCAATAGAATGCATGGCTTTCCCATCGGTGTTCACAAAGTATTCAAGCCTTTTGAACAGCGATTCAAAGGTGATAATTTCCGGCAAGCTGAACGTGCGCGATGAGCAGGAGAACATGATTTTGATAGACGATGTGCAGCTGCTTATGAAGCGCAGCGCATCGGAAAAGATTTACCTTAGGCTGGATACGCAGGACAAGCCGCTTATGGACAGGCTTATGAGCGTGCTGCGCCGCTTCCCCGGCAATGTGCCCGTAATATTGCACGACCCGAACACCAAGCGCACGCAGCTTGCGCCTAAGGAATTGTTTGTTAATCCCTCCGGAGCCGTAAAGGATGTCCTTTGCGAACTTCTGGGACAAGATAATGTGAAAATCAAAAAGGGAGAATAGTTTTTATGAAAAAGATCGGAGTACTTACAAGCGGAGGAGACACGCCGGGCATGAACTCGGCAATTCGTGCCGTGTTTAAGGAAGCGGATGCACGCGGAATGGACGTTATGGGCATATTCCATGGCTACAAGGGCCTGATAGAGGGCCGCATACGCCAGCTTACCCATGAGGACGTGGCAAACGTTATGCATAAGGGCGGCACGGTACTAAGGACCGCGCGCAGCAGCGAATTTATGCAGGACGGCGGCTTTGAAAAGGCACTGAACATGCTGCGTGCATACGATATAGACGGCCTTATAATAATCGGCGGAGACGGCAGCTACCGTGGCGCAAAAAAGCTTTATGAAAACGGCATAATGACAATCGGCCTGCCCGGCACCATAGATAACGATATGGGCTATACCGATTTTACTATCGGCTTTACCACGGCCGTTAACACTATAACCGATGAAATATACAAGATACGCGATACCATGCGCGCGCATGACCGCGTGGGCGTGGTTGAAGTCATGGGCCGCAACTGCGGCGATATCGCGCTGTGGTCCGGCGTAGCCGGCGGCGCGGACATGATAATTGTGCCCGAAGTTCCAGTGGACTGGGAGGACTGCGCAAAGCAGCTTGTAAAGAACAAGCTGCGCGGCCAGCTGACAAGCATTGTTATAATAGCCGAAGGCGCAGGCAGAGCGGAGGATTTTGCCCGCTTTGTGAACGAGCATACGGACGTTGAGGCCAAGGCCATAGTTCCCGGATACATACAGCGCGGCGGCAACCCCACCGCATTTGACAGGGTGCTTGCGGCAAGGCTTGGCCAGCGCGCGGTGGAGCTGCTTGCGGACGACATAGGCGGACGCGCCGTTGGCATAAAGGACAACAAGATAATTGACGTGAGCATAGAAGAAGCGGTTGAAATGCCGGATCGCTTTGACGAAAAGCTATTTCACTTTAACACCGTGCTTGCAAGATTTTAATATGTAAAGGATACGCGCAATGACTAAACGGATGAAAACAGCCGGGCCTGTGAACCGGAACGATGATATTGCATTGAAGATAGATTCCCTCGGTTCCGAAGGGCAGGGCGTTGGCCGGTATGAAGGCTTGGCGGTTTTTGTGCCGTTTGCGCTGCCGAATGAGCATGTTAAGGCACATATAATAAAGGCGGCGTCAAATTATGCCGTAGGCAAGCTTACCGCCGTGGAGGTTCCAAGCAAGGACAGGCGGGAGCCGCGCTGCTCCTCCTTCACACGCTGCGGCGGATGCAATCTGCTGCACATGGATTACGCGGCGCAGCTTGAATACAAGCGCAATGTTGTGGCGAACGCGCTTATGCGCATAGGCAAGGTAGCCTCACCGCATGTTAAGCGTACCATCGGCATGGAGCATCCGTATCATTACCGCAATAAGGCTGCGTTCCCGTTCGCGATGGTTGATGGGCGTATGTGCTTCGGTTTTTTTGCCACGCGCAGCCATAGGCTCGTTCCGATAGACGGCTGCCTTATTGAAAACAGGGCGCTGTATAACGTTGCGCAGGCCGTGCATTGCTGGGCGGAAGAAAACGACATTGCCCCATACGACGAGCAAACCGGCGGCGGCACGCTGCGCCACGTTGTGGGCAGAATAACCACCACGGGCGACATTATGGCCGTTATAGTGACCAAAGGGCAGCCGAAGAAGCTGAATGCGCTTGAGAATATGCTGACGGAGCGCTGCGAAGGGCTGAAGTCAATAATACTCAACCGCAACGACGAAGCCACAAACGTTATCCTTGGCGATAAGTACGAAACGCTTTGGGGAGACGATACGCTTACGGAGGAGCTTTGCGGCTTCAAGTTTGAGATAAGCGCGGCGTCTTTCCTTCAGGTGAATCCTATACAGACGGAGAAGCTTTATGCTCAGGTGGAAGCGTTTTTTCCCGAGCGGGACGGCTTTGAGGCGATGGACGTATACTGCGGCGCAGGCACTATATCGATGGTCATATCCAAACACGCGTCCCATGTAACGGGCATAGAGAACGTGCCGAGCGCGGTGGAGGATGCACGGCGCAACGCGGCCATGAACGGCGTTACAAACGCGGACTTTATATGCGCCGATGCGGCTGCCGCCTTGCCGGAGCTGATAGCAAAGGGCGCAAGGCCGGGCGTGATAGTGCTCGATCCGCCGCGAAAGGGCTGCGATAAAGCGGTGCTCGATGCGGTGACGGCAAGCGGGGCTGAGCGCATAGTCTACGTTTCCTGCGACCCAGCCACCCTCGCGCGCGACGTAAGCATACTTACCCAGTCCGGCTATTCCCTCCAGTCCGCCCAGCCTGTGGATATGTTCCCGCAGACTGCGCACGTTGAGACGGTAGCTTTATTTGAGAAAAGGTAAGATTTTTGTAAGGAGTATTTATGGGTTTGTTCGGATTTGAGAGAAATACAGGAAAAGTTTTTATGCAGTATTACGAAAAAATGCTGAAGCTGATTAACTCTATTGAGGATGCCCAGAACGGCGAATTTGAGTTGCTGCCAGCCATGTTTGTTGTATGCGATATTGCTGCGTTAAGCGCAAAGAATAGTAGGCAAAAAATCGCTAATTCTATCTTAACAGAGATATGCGCCCTGAATAATGGATTCGATCCAGACGAGTTTGACAGTCGGGTTAATTTGTATAGTGATATAGTTAACGGTAAAAAGCTTCGTGGCGAGTGGATAGCATTCAATACGGAGGCTTGGAATAAAGATCCGATAATGAGAATTACAGTTCTCTTAGGGGATATTCTATATAACCCTGCATGCGCTGATAACTATGATGGTGCTCCAGTGATGATTCGTGGAATAACTAACATGGCTTTATTCTCGCAGGGTATGGAACCCATTTTATATGAGATGGTGGAGCTCTTCAAAAAAATACACAAACTAAAGATAAGTGAGTAAAACAGTACTTTTATCCCCGCCC
>ULYS01055546.1_pt1 | contig 19030 bp, 19 predicted proteins | sample 1962381 | NCBI WGS metagenome assembly ULYS01 (sample SAMEA4835869, study PRJEB28245) | human gut metagenome | biome: gut microbiome; material: fecal sample | place: Denmark | collected 2008
GACCAGTTAGATGGGTCAATTACAATATACCAGGGTGTATTAATGATCAATACATCACGTGGTGAAATTATTGATACAAATGCATTGATTGAAGGGATTGAAAATGGCATTATTGGTGGAGCAGGAATTGATTCTTTTGAAAATGAACAGGAAGTTATCCACATTGACCATAATTATAATGTTATTAAGAATCGAGACTTATTGATATTAAAGGCTTATCCTAATGTCATTGTAACTCCACATGCAGCCTTTTATACAGATCAAGTGTCTTATGATATGGTGCATTGTTCATTTGGAAGTCTAAAGAATTTAGTCAATAATCAAGAATGTAGATATCAATTAAATTAAGGACAAGAGAAATCTTGTTCTTTTTTTCTTCGACAGCAAACATAGATTTATGCTTTATATAAAGTGAATATGAAAAATATAATGTTGTATGTGTATATTTAATGTCTATTTCACATTGGCACTGTAATTCAGCTTCTTATTGAATTAATCAAAAAGAAATGAATAAACAATATAAAAACTACCTACGCCAACTCTCACAAAGTTTGTAGGTAGTTTTTACTACAAAATTCTCCAGAACTTACATATTTGTATGTTCTTTTTTGTATCCTTATCTTAGCATGAAAGAAAAGATTAAAAAACTTTTTAATCGCTATTGGCGTAATTTATTCTTGAGGAACGCTTTAAGTTAGAGTATACTAACCATAAAGTTAGATATAACTAACAGGAGAATGATTATGAAGAAATGTATAGAATTTAATGGGGTATCAAAAAAGTATGAAGTAGGAGAAAAAGCATTTTATGCATTGGATGATGTTTCTTTTTCGATTGATCAACATGAAATGGTTGTGATTTTAGGACCAAGTGGAGCGGGTAAGTCGACACTTTTAAATATTATGGGTGGAATGGATCATGTGACTGATGGAAAAGTATACATGGATGGGCTCGATATTAGTGGGTATAGTGAAAAAGAATTAACGGATTATCGTGCTGAAAATATTGGGTTTATTTTTCAGTTTTATAATATTTTGCCGACACTGACGGTGAAGGAAAATGTGGATTTGATTCATGATGTAGTAAAAAACGCAAAGGATTCCATTGAAATATTGAATAAAGTTGGTTTAGGTGGACAAGAAAACAAATTTCCGAATCAATTAAGTGGAGGGGAACAGCAGCGTGTATCGATTGCGCGTGCCATTGCGAAAAATCCAAAACTTCTTCTTTGCGATGAACCTACTGGGGCTTTAGATTCAAATACGGGAGTAGAGATTTTAAAGTTATTACGCGAATGTACAAAAGACAATACAGTTGTGATTGTAACGCACAATGCGTTGATTGCAGATGTGGCGGATCGTGTAATTCGTTTAAAGAATGGAAAAATTATTGAGAATGTTGTGAATAAACAACCAAAGAACATAGATGAGGTGAACTGGTAATGTTGAGAAGAAAACTATATCGTGATCTTTGGCATTATAAGGGACAATTCTTTACAATTTTTCTGATGGTGTTTATTGGAATGTTGGCATTTAGTGGTATCCATGGCTATATGGATGGTATGGATGAAAGTGCTAAAGAGTATTATAAAGAATATAATTTACAGGATCTATGGATTACAAATACGAATGTTGCAGATTCGGATTTAGAGAAATTAAAGTCTATGGATCATATAAGTGATGTAAATCGAGCATTGGTTTTAAATTCAAAATTAAAGGGATACAAAGATGTGACTTTAGAAACAAATGTTTTGGAAGAGAATACAATTTCTAAAATGCATATTGTTGAGGGGGAAAAGTATGCATCGAATAAAAAGGGATTATGGTTTGATAGTTATTTGGCGAATCATTTAAATATTCATGTGGGAGATACTTTAAAGTTGGATGTTTCTGGACAGATTTTGAAGTTAAAAGTTAAGGGGTTAGTAAACACACCGGATCATGTTTATTTTGTGAAAGATTCTACAGAAATATTTCCAACACATCAAAACTATGGCTTTATATATATGTCGGCTCAAACTTTTCAAGACGCAATGCATGTGGATGTTACATATAATAAAGCTTATGTGGATGTGGATAAGAAAAATAATGTGTCATCAGTAAAAAAAGAGATTCAAAAGGATTTTAATTTTTTATCTGTAACAGATCGTGACAATTCTTTTTCATATGCAGGTTACCAAGCGGAAGTAGAAGAAGGCCAAACCTATGCACCTGTATTTACGGGATTGTTTTTAATGATTGCGATTTTAAGTGTAATGAGTACAATGAATCGTTTTGTTCGCCAACAAAGAGTGCAGATTGGTACTTTAAAAGCACTTGGATTTAAAAATCGAAAAATCTATATCCATTATATTGGGTTTGGTTTTATGATTAGCTTGATTGCGGCTGTATTAGGGGTTCTGGTTGGATACTTTACAATTGGTCAATTCTTTATTGATATGGAAGCTAGTTATTTTGAAATGCCAAATATACATACTGTATTGTTGCCGGTTGTGATCCAAACAGCAGTTTTGGTTGTAGCTTTGATTTCTTTAGTCACATATCTTTCTTCCAGAAAGATTTTAAAGGAAACGGCAAGTGAGGCTTTGCGTCTAGAAGTGCCAAAGGTAAAAAAGAATAGTTTGGATTGGTCTGTAAAATTTAATAAATGTAAATTATCGACAAGATGGAATATTCGAGATATAGCTCGCAATAAAGGAAGAAGTATTGCAGCATGTGTTGGAATTATTGGATGTACAATGTTACTTGTATGTTCGTTTGGTTTGTGGGATACGATTGAATCTTATATGGATTGGGAATATAAAATAATCAATACATATCAATATAAAATTAGTTTAAATAGTGATTATACAAAAGAACAATATGATCATTTAACTCACTTGTATGGAGCAGCCACAAGTAAAAGTGTTGCGATTGAATTTAAAAATAAGGGAAAAACCGAAACAAGATCGATGCTTGTATTGGATGGAAAAGATAAATTGAATATCACAGATCATGATGAAAAAGTTATGTCTATTCATTCAAATGGAATCTATTTAACAGAAAAACTAGCTGAAAAGTATGGGATTCAAGTAGGGGACAAAGTTACTTGGCATTTGGCTGGAGATTCTTCTTGGCATACAAGTAAGGTTATTGGCTTGAATCGAGATCCTCAAACACAACAATTCACAATGTCAAAGAAATATTTTGAAAAGTTAGGATATACATATCGTCCAGATTCTATTTATACAAATGAAAAGGCTAAAAAAATAGATGGTGTTTCTAAAGTTAGCAGTATTGAATCGATTCAAGAAGGTGTAGAGAGTATGCTTGAAGCGATGAAGTCGATGATGGTTTTATTAATTGTATTTGCGGCCTTATTAGGCTGTGTCATCTTATATAACTTGGGCGTGTTATCATTTACTGAAAAACAATATCAGTTTGCGACTTTAAAGGTGTTAGGTTTTAAGGATAAACAAATCAAAGAAATCTTTATCAAACAAAACACATGGATCATGTTGGTGGGAATGGTGATTGGTTTGCCACTAGGCTATTATATGTTGTCGTATATTTATACAAATGCTTTAAATGAGACATATGATTTTCCAGCCGTTGTAGAATGGATTTCTTATGTGTACGCAATCATAGGAACCGTTTTAGTTTCGTATGTAATGAATAAGTTGTTGGCAAGAAAAATTAAAACAATTGATATGGTTTCAAGCTTAAAAGCCAATGAATAATTCGAATTTATTCGACAGTTATTTATAATATTTACTTTAAATAAAGTATAAATTAAAAATAAAATGTTGTATGTAAAAAGAGCTTTTAAGCTAGAAATCTCTTTTCTTGATTGAATTTTCAATTTATAGTTTAGGCCGGAAAAAGTGTATGATTTTACTAAATTGAGACCAGAAAAAATGTAAAAGATCTTTATATAAAGGAAAAAAGCATATATCTTCATGAAAGGTATAGGCTTTTTTATGTGTTTATTAATTAATGTGTTTATCTTTAAATTGTAAACGAGCTAAGGCTCTTGCCATACTGGCTTGTGACATATAATATTCACGAATGGATTGTTTCTGTCTCATTCTTTCTTTAGCACGTTCTAAAGATTCTTTGGCTCTTCTTGCGTCTAGTTCTTCTTGTGTTTCACATGTATCAACTAAAACTTCGGCTTGGTTGTTTGAAAAGATCATGGATCCTAATCCACTAACAACTTCAATTTCAGAATTATCTTCTTTTCGAATTTTTAAAAGTCCAGGCGTTATCGCATAGATGGTTTTGGCATGATGTGCAAGAAATTGTTTACTTCCATTTGGCGTATGTATTGTTAATACTTGTGCTTTACCATTATAAAACACGTGATCACTGGCCATGATTTTTAAATCAAAAAGTTCCATAATTATACTTCTTTCGCTTTTTCTTTGACTTCTTCAATGGTTCCTACATTGAAAAAAGCACTTTCAGGATATTCGTCCATTTCTCCATCTAAGATTGCTTTAAAGCCTTTGATTGTATCTTGTAGAGGAACATATTTTCCCGGGATTGAAGTAAATTGTTCAGCTACATGGAATGGTTGAGCCATAAAGTTACGTAAACGACGGGCTCTAGCTACAATGGTTTTATCTTCATCACTTAGTTCATCCATTCCTAGAATGGCAATAATATCTTGTAGTTCTTTATATTTTTGAAGGTATTGTAAAACACGTTGAGCTGTTTCATAGTGTTCTTCACCTACAATATCGGGTTGAAGAATTCTTGAACTTGATTCAAGTGGATCTACAGCCGGATAAATACCTTGTTCAACAACTTTACGAGATAAGACGGTTGTCGCATCCAAATGTTCGAATGTTGTTGCGGGAGCAGGGTCAGTTAAATCATCTGCAGGAACGTATACAGCTTGTACACTAGTAACGGATCCGTTTTTTGTGGAAGAAATACGTTCTTGAAGTTGTCCCATTTCATTAGCAAGTGTAGGTTGATATCCAACGGCGGAAGGCATACGTCCAAGTAAAGAAGAAACTTCTGATCCAGCTTGTACAAAACGGAAGATGTTGTCGATAAATAATAATACATCTTTATGTTCAACATCACGGAAATATTCGGCCATAGTCAGTCCGGTTTCGGCAACACGCATTCTGGCTCCTGGACTTTCGTTCATTTGTCCAAAGACAAGTGCAGTGTTCTTGATTACACCGGATTCACTCATTTCAGTATATAAGTCGTTTCCTTCACGACTTCTTTCTCCAACACCTGTAAAGATGGAATAGCCTCCATGCTCACTGGCAATATTTCGAATCAATTCTTGGATCAGTACGGTTTTTCCAACGCCGGCACCTCCAAACAATCCAATCTTTCCACCCTTGGCATATGGTGCTAATAAGTCAATAACTTTGATTCCTGTTTCAAGAACTTCTGTAACAGGAGATTGATCTTCAAATTTTGGTGGTTTTCTGTGAATAGGCCAATATGTATCTGTATCAATCGCTTCTTTTCCATCGATTGTATCTCCCAAAACATTAAACAAACGACCTAAATTTTGTGTTCCAACTGGAATTTCAATGCCCATTCCTGTAGATAAGACAGGCATATCTTTTTGTAAGCCTTCACTAGGCGATAACATGATACAACGAACTGTATCGGTTCCAACGTGCTGCATAACTTCCATTACAACTTTTTTGCCGTGGTTATCAACCTGCAAAGCGGTTTGAATATATGGAAGTGGCGTTTCATCAAAATGTACGTCTACAACAGGACCCATAACTTGTGTGATTTTTCCTATTTGCATGTGGATTGACTCCTTTTCTTCTTTTGTAGCTGTTGCCTTCTAGCTTTGGCACCAGCTGCAACCTCTGTTATTTCTTGTGTGATTTTTGCTTGTCTTTGACGATTGTATTGTAAAGATAAACTGTTTAATAATTCTTCACCGTTTTTATTCGCTGAATCCATTGCCTGCATACGCGCAAAGTTTTCGGATGCATAAGATTCAACAAGGGCACTATAAATAAATCCAGATAAATAATCAGGGATGACAATGTTTAATAATTCAGCAGGGCTTGGCTCTAACTGAATGGAGTGAATGGTTTGTCCACCAACTTCAACTTCCTGATTTAAACGATACAAAGGAAGTAACTGTTCAACATCGACCGTAAATTGATTGTGTTGATCCATACGTGTATAGATAATTAATACTTCATCGATTGTTTTTTCAGCATACAGTTCAAGCATTTTACTCGAAATGGATCTTGCACGACTCAAAGTTGGATTTTGCGCTGTATATAGAAAACTTTCTTCAATTGGAATGTGTCGTCTTAAAAAGTATTGTCTTCCAACTTCTCCAATCATATAGAGCTTATAGTTTGGGTGAGCCTTAATGATTTGTTCAGTTAGCTTTAAAACATTAAAGTTGTAGGCACCAGCCAACCCTTTATCTCCAGTAACACATATGATGGCCTTATTTTGATGTTTCTCGTCAATATATTCTCGACTATCTAAGTAAGGATGTTCAAAGTGATCAGGGAGATTTTGAAGAATTGTTAAAATTTGTTTTCGTAATGAGTAAAAATAAGGATCGGTATTTGCGGCTTTTTGTTTGGCCGTATTCATTTTGGTTGAAGAAATCATATACATGGCTTTTGTGATCTTCATAGTCGATTGAATACCATTCATTCGATCTTTGATTTCTCGGATTTGTGACATTATTCTTGTCCTCTATATTGTTTAGCTAGTGTAATGATTCTTGTTTTTAAATTGTCATCCAGTTTTTTAGTTGTATTGATCTCACGACTGATTTCACTGTGATTTTCATTAAACCAATCTAATAATTTTGTTTCTTCTTTTTTGACTTGTTTTGAATTCAAATCATCTAGAATTCCTGCGTCTGCAACTACTAGAATAATAACCATGTCTGCATGTGACATAGGGTGGTTTAAAGGTTGTTTCAAAAGCTCCATAAGTACTTGTCCGTGTTGAAGTTGTCGTTTTGTCGCATCATCTAAATCGGAGGCAAATTGTGTAAACTCCTTCATTTCACGGTATTGAGCTAAATTGATACGTAAAGATCCAGATGCTTTTTTCATGGCTTTAGTTTGAGCGGCACCACCGACACGGCTAACAGATAATCCAACATTAACAGCAGGTCTTTGTCCTTCAAAGAATAAATCACTTTCCAAGAAGATTTGACCATCGGTAATTGAAATAACGTTGGTTGGAATATATGCACTTACATCTCCATCTTGAGTTTCGATGATTGGAAGAGCTGTGATGGATCCTCCTGAATTTAATCTAGAAGAACGTTCTAGTAGTCTAGAATGTAAATAGAATACATCACCTGGATAGGCTTCACGTCCTGGAGATCTTCCTAGTAATAAGGAGATCGTACGATAGGCAACAGCATGCTTGCTTAAATCATCGTAGACAATAAGTACGTCTTTGCCTTGATGCATAAAGTATTCAGCTAGAGAAGTCGCAGAATAAGGGGCAATATATTGTAGACTGGCTGAATCGGCAGCTGTAGAGTTTACAATAACGGTATATCCCATCGCATCATTTTTCTTTAATGTATTGACTAGGTTAGCCACTGTACTTGCCTTTTGGGCAATAGAGACATAAATACAAATACAGTCTTTTCCTTTTTGATTTAGTATAGTATCTAATGCGATGGAAGTTTTACCCGTTTGACGATCCCCAATGATTAATTCACGCTGTCCTCTTCCAATAGGGAACATAGAATCGATGGATAGAATACCGGTTTCCATAGGAGTTGTGACAGGTTTACGGTCAATAATGCTTGGTGCGGGTTCTTCGATAGGACGCATTTCAGCGGCTTCAATAGGACCAAGTCCATCAATTGGATTTCCAAGTGGATCCACGACACGTCCTAGAAAATTAGAGCTGACTGGCATACCTGCTTGTTTTTTTGTTCGAGAAACCTTTGTACCTTGACCAATAGTACCTTCTGTATCAAATAGAATAACACCGATGTTTTCGGTTGTGATATCGAGTACCATTCCTTTTGTACCATTCTCAAAAACAACAACTTCTCCATACATCGCATGATCTAGTCCCGAAATGGTTGCGATACCATCTCCAATTGTTTCGACATAGCCAACTTCATTTTCTTGGGAAGTGGCTTCAAATTGTTCGATAGCCTCTTTTAAAATGGACATAAGTGTTCCATCTTTTTTCATTTGAATAGCTTTATCTCGAGCCGCCTGAATTTGTTCTTGAAGCTGTTGTTGGCGAGAACGCGTAGACCAATCGTATTCATCGTTGTTTGCGCTTAGAATAAAGCCTCCACGTACACTTGGATCAATAGAGATAGTTAGTGTGATATTTTCGGCCTGGTATTTATTTTTAAGGAATGTCTTTATTTTTTCTTCTTGCGCTGCACTAGGCCTTGTTACACAGCGTAAGGTTGCGTTTAAATTTTCGTTGTTCATTTATTTCATTTCCTTTAAAAAATCATCATATAGTTTTTCATCGCTCTTTGTATTTGTGATTTTATCAGCCGCTTTATTGATCAAATCTGCGATTTCAGATTTAGCTTTTGCCTTTTCCTCATTGGCAGCTTCAATCGTTTTGGTGCGTGCTTGTTCAATCATTTCATCGGATTTCTTGTTTGCATCCGCAATAATTTGTTCGTATTCAAGGCTGGCTTTTTCTTTTGCATCCGCTAGCATGCCATCACAAATTGTTTGCATATTTTCAAGCTGTTGATCTGCTTTATTTTTTGATTCAAGAGCTTCTTGTTTCTTTTGATTTGCCAAGGCAAAATCAGATTCTATTTCTTGTTTTCTCTTTTCAAGAATGTCATGTACTGGTTGAAATAGAAAATGTTTCATCAGTGCATATAAAATAAGTAGATTGATGATTGTCCAAAGAATATTGGAATCAATTCTTAACATAGATTATCCCACCTATTTCACCATTAATATGATTAAAATACCTAATACAAATCCGTAGATGGCTGTTGCTTCGGCTAATGCGGCACCAATTAATAAAGTACTACGAATTTTCCCGTGAGCTTCTGGCTGCTGGGCGATGGCTTTTACGGCACTGCTTGTCGCAAAACCAATACCTAATCCTCCACCAATAACGGCAAGTGCTGCCATTCCAACTCCGATTGCTGTTAAACTCATTTTTATTTCCTCCTAATTTTATTCTGTTTCTGTCGCTTCTGCGATAAATAGTGATGTTAAAAAGACGAATACATAAGCTTGAATGAATCCATCAAAGAAATCAAAGTACAAGCTAAATACAGTAGGTATAAAGACGGGAACGACCATTTTGATCATTTCCATAATGACGAAGGCACCAATGACATTACCAAATAGACGCATACACAGTGATAAAGGACGTGTAAACACTTCAAGAATATTGATGGGTGTAACAACGGCGACGGGTTGAGTAAAGCTTTTGATCCAGCCTTTCATGCCTTTAGCTCGTATTCCACTGATTTCAATCAATACAATGCTCATAAGTGCTAGTGCGATAGTGACATTCATATCTTTGGTCGGGGGTTTCATACCAAAGATACCAATGATATTCGCAAGACCTATATATAATAGGATGGTTGAAATGTAGGTACTGTATTCTTTGGCATTTTCACCAAGCATGGAGATTGTGAATTTATCTAGCCATATGACAATACTTTCCGCTACAATTTGTTTCTTGCCTGGATTATGAACTTTGAGTCCTCGTGTTAACCAAGCAGAAAGTAAAACAAGTATAGCCATGACAACCCATGTGATGACAACAGATTCACTAATCGCAAAGGGACCGATAGTAAACGCGGTGTCAACGTTTAACTGGTCGAGTAGTTCTTTTGTGAACTCTTCCATAGCTCCTCCTTTCAAAACAATAAAAAAACGATGGAGATAATCCGTGAATTTACGAATTAAGACAAAATTCGTTTTTCTATAAGCTCGTATTTTAGTTCTCATGATTTTGAAATTCAAGTCTTTTTATCAATGTAAACGTTATCTGTTTTGTATGATAATGTTTTTATATGTTGTGTACATATGGTATATATGTCTGAATAACATAATTGACTTTGTTTTACGTTTAAATCAAAAAAAAAGGAAGATTCGATCTTCCTCTTAATGTTCCTTTGTATGATCAAAAGCCATGCCTAGAATGGTTTCAATATGTTCATCATCTAATGAATAGTAGACTGTCTTTCCTTCTTTTCTAGATTTGATGAGTTTAGAAAGACGTAGTGCCTTTAATTGATGTGATACGGCAGATTTCGTCATATCGAGTACGTTGGCTAAATCCGATACGCACATTTCGCTTTGTTGAAGGGATAATAAAAGCTGAAGGCGTGTACTATCTCCCATGACTTTAAAGAAATCCGATAGGTTCATGATTTCATCAAAGGCCGGCATGTTTTCTTTTACTTCTTGTACTAATTCTGTATTTTTAGGCTTGCAGTCACAATGTGTACCAATCATATGTTCTCCTTTTTTCTTTATTATAGTTGAATGATTGAACAATTGTCAAAAAAGTTATTGACATCATGTATGAATCCTATATAATGAAAGTGTAAAAAGTTGAATATATGTTCAACTATTCAAATGTGGAGGAAAATAATATGAAAAAGAGTTATAAGATTGATGTAGATTGTGCAAACTGTGCAAATAAAATGGAAGTAGCTGCTAATAATACAGAAGGCGTAAAGAGTGCAGTTGTAAACTTCATGATGTTAAAGATGAATGTTGAATTCGAAGATGGAGTTCAACCTAAAGAAGTTATGGCTCGTGTTTTAGAAAATTGTAAAAAAGTTGAAGATGATTGCGAAATTTTCTTTTAATGAAAAGTAAGATGCGAAAGCATCTCTATTTTTCAATTATTATAGTTGAATGATTGAACAATTAATGTTTTTGGAGAGGTAGAGATAAGTATGAACAAGAAACAGAAGAAGATGTTAAAGCGAATTATTGTTGCGAGTATTCTTTTTATTATAATTAAGGTCGCAAAACTACCCGAATATATTGAAATTCCTTTGTTTCTAGTGGCCTATCTAGAAATTGGGTATGATATTCTTCTTAAGGCTTTTAAAGGAATCAAAAACCGTCAGGTATTTGATGAAAATTTTTTGATGGCTGTCGCAACAGTAGGCGCTATTGGTTTGAAATCTTTTGATGAAGCAACAGCTGTTATGTTGTTCTATCAGATTGGGGAATGGTTCCAGAGTTATGCGGTAGGTAAGAGTCGCAAAAACATCACAGAATTAATGGATATTCGTCCGGATTATGCCAATATTGAAGATGAGAATGGAAATCTTGAACAAGTAGATCCAGATGAAGTTGAGATTGGTACAATTATTGTGGTTAAACCTGGTGAAAAAGTGGCTATCGATGGAATTGTGGTTGAAGGAAGTTCTACTCTAAATACAGCGGCTTTAACAGGGGAAAGCTTGCCTAGAGAAGTGAGTGAAAATGATGAAGTAATCAGTGGCTGCATCAATATGACTGGCTTATTAAAAATTAAGACAACAAAAGAATTTGGGGAATCCACTGTATCAAAAATTTTGGATTTGGTTGAAAATGCGTCAAGTAAGAAATCTCGTTCAGAAGCGTTTATTTCCCGTTTTGCGAGAATTTATACGCCAGCCGTATGTTATAGTGCTTTGGCATTGTTCTTACTTCCACCAGTATTCAATTTGATTATGTCAAATCCTGCTGACTTTGGCACATGGCTATATCGTGCCTTAACATTCCTAGTTATTTCTTGTCCATGTGCATTGGTGATCAGTATTCCTTTGAGTTTCTTTGCCGGAATTGGTGGCGCCAGCAATCAGGGTGTTTTGGTAAAAGGATCGAACTATTTAGAAGCTTTGGCATCCTGTAAATATGTTGTATTTGATAAAACAGGTACAATGACACAAGGTGTATTTGAGGTGGCAGGCATTCATCATGCGACTATTCCAGAAGAGAAATTATTAGAGTATGCAGCAATGGCTGAAAGTTATTCGACGCATCCTATTTCTAAAAGTTTATTAAAGGCCTATGGAAATACCATTGATAAAGCACGTATCGAAAATGTAGAAGAAATAAGTGGTCATGGTGTTAAAGCTGTAATTGATGGAGTGCAAGTGCTTGTGGGTAATGATAAATTAATGAAGATGTATAATATTCCTTATCAAGAATGTCATAGTGTTGGTACGATTGTTCATGTGGCTATTGATGGAAAATATGCAGGTCACATTGTGATTTCGGATATGTTGAAGCCTCATGCCAAAGAGGCCATTGAAGCATTGAAGAAGGCTGGCATTAAACAAACAGTCATGTTGACTGGGGATGTAAAAAGTGTGGCAGATAAAGTTGCTTCTGAATTACATATTGATAAAGTGTATTCGGAATTATTGCCTCAAGATAAGGTGAATAAAGTTGAAGAATTATTATCTTTAAAACAACCGAAAGAAAATCTTGCCTTTGTCGGAGATGGAATCAATGATGCTCCTGTATTGTCAAGAGCTGATATTGGTATTGCGATGGGTGCTTTAGGCAGTGATGCAGCCATTGAGGCAGCTGATATTGTTTTGATGGATGATGATCCATTAAAGATTTCTAAAGCCATTAAGATTGCAAAGAAATGCATTCATATTGTATATGAGAATATTTATTTTGCGATTGGCATTAAACTCGTTTGTTTGATTTTAGGTGCCATTGGTATTGCGAATATGTGGGTTGCGATTTTTGCGGACGTTGGCGTTATGATTATTGCCGTATTAAATGCGATTCGTGCATTAAATGTTAAAAATTTGTAAGGAAATCTTAGGATTTCCTTATTTTCATATTGTGTTAAATTTGTTTTAGTTGTATCTTTGTCTTGTACGCAGAAAAGGAGATTCGAGATGCAGGAATTAAAACCAATTAAAGAAGGAAAAGTACGTGAGATTTACGACAATGGGGACAACCTTATTATGGTTGCGACTGATCGTATCAGTTGTTTTGATGTAATTCTAAACAATGAGGTTACAAAAAAAGGAACTGTTTTAACACAGATGTCAAAATTCTGGTTTGACTACACAAGAGATATCTTACCTAATCACATGATTAGTGTGGATACAAAAGATATGCCAGAATATTTCCAACAAGAAAAATTTGAAGGAAAATCAATGTTATGCCGTAAATTGAATATGCTTCCAATCGAATGTATTGTTCGTGGTTACATCACAGGTAGTGGATGGGCTAGCTACAAAGAAACAGGAAAGGTTTGTGGTATTGAACTTCCAGAAGGGTTACAAGAATCACAACAACTTCCAGAACCAATTTATACACCTAGTACAAAGGCTGAAATTGGTGATCACGATGAAAACATTTCTTTTGAACAAAGTATTGCGCACTTAGAAAAATACTTCCCAGGACATGGTGAAGAATATGCGACTAAGATCAAAGATTGCACAATCGCTTTATATAAAAAATGTGCTGAGTATGCTTTAAGCAAAGGAATTATTATTGCGGATACAAAATTTGAATTTGGTTTAGACGAAAATGGTAATATCGTTATTGGCGATGAAATGTTAACTCCTGATAGTTCTCGTTTCTGGCCTGCAGATGGATATGAAGCTGGTCATTCACAACCATCATTTGACAAACAATTTGCGCGTGACTGGCTAAAGGCAAATCCAGGTAATGACTGGACACTTCCTCAAGATATTGTGGATAAGACAATTGAAAAATATCTTCAAGCTTACACAATGTTGACGGGAAAAACATTATAATCTATTGATACCCATAAGTTGAGTGCTTATGGGTATTTTTTTGAAAACTGTATTTTTTGATGCCTGAATATATTTGAAAACCGTAAAATATGATGTTAATAATCACTTGAAAACCGAAGAACGCTATGTTTAAATGAGGAATAGATATTAGAAAATAATAATTATTGAATATATATGGTGAGGAAAAAATATGAAACAAGGTGTATTTATAACATTTGAAGGAAATGATGGATCAGGAAAAACAACCGTATGTAAAGCGGTACAAGAAGAATTGATTAAAATGGGATACGACTGCATTTATACTCGTGAGCCAGGCGGAAGCAAAATTGCAGAATCCATTCGTAATATATTACTAGATGTAAACAATACAGAAATGGATGATCGTACAGAAGCATTATTATATGCGGCAAGTCGTAGACAACATTTAAAAGAAGTTGTTCTTCCAGCATTGGAAAATAAGAAGATCGTATTGTGTGATCGCTTCATTGATTCAAGTTTGGCATACCAAGGAATTGCACGAGGCATAGGTTTAAAAGAAGTATGGGATATCAATCAGTTTGCGATTGATGGATGTATGCCTGAAAAGACTCTATTTTTATCCGTTAGTGTAGAAACGGGTAAAAAACGTATGAATCTTCGTGGCGACTTGAATCGTTTGGACCAAGAAGAAAGTTCATTCCATAAAGCTGTGCGTCAAGGCTATGAAACATTAGTATCCATGTATCCAGAGCGTATTGAAGTGATTGATGCCGAGCCTTGTAAGGAAGAGGTTTTAAAAAGTGCTATGGAATGTGTCTTAAAGGTAATCAAAGAATATGAATAAAGAGTATCTAAAAAAAGCACAGCCAATCGTTTATCAGACATTGTCAAATGCTCTAAAAAATAAAAGAGTTGCGAATGCTTATTTATTTCACGGACCAAAAGGTTCAAGTAAATTAGAAACAGCCATCTTATTTGCACAAAGTATTGTGTGCGAACATACAGATTTTGATGGTTTTGCGTGTCAAGAATGCGAAAGTTGTAAGCGGATAGAGAATGAAGACTCTTTAGATTACATGATTGTATCGAATGATCGTATTAAAAAGAAAGATATAGTGGATTTACAGGCATTTTTTGAATCAACGAGTGCAGGAAAACAAAATGCCAGAATCTATATTCTAGATCATTATGATAAGGCTACGCCAGATGCTTCAAATAGCTTGTTGAAGTTTTTAGAGGAGCCAAGTGAAGGGATTTATGGTATATTAATTGCGGATGAAAAATCCAATGTATTACCGACTATCCAATCTAGATGTCAGGCTATTCATTTTAAGCCGGAAAGCTGTGAGCACGTATTGCTTGAAAATACAAGTGAAGAAAACGCAAAGATGTTGGCTGAATCTGGATATACGTATGATAAGGCCATTGAATTGTTGTCTTTGCCTGATTTTGAAGAGTTAAAACAAGTTGCACTTGAATATATTGAGCATGCATCTTCTTTTGCACAAATTGAAAAGATGCAGACAAGTGTATTTGTGAATAAGTCTGAACGCATGAATAAGGATTGGATACAATTGTGGATTCAATGGGTTTTATTCTATGTAAAAAATGATAGGGTAAATTTACCTTTAGAAAAAAAAGTAAAACTATATTCGATTTTGGTTGAAAATATGGATATGTTGTATCGACCAGTCGATTTAGGTTTATTTATGGATAAGCTTTATTATGATATTAGGAAGGCTGTGATTTAGTGAATACAGAAGGAAAAGTAACATATAAATATATTGTTTATATTCAGTTTGAAGAATCAAAAAAAGCCTACACTTTCGGGTCAAATGTAAAATACTATACAAATGATATCGTTGTTGTAGAAACAGTACGTGGACAAGAATTAGGAAAGGTTTGTGTCCCTACCGTTGATTTTGATGCTTCCAAAGTAAAAGGTGATATTAAGCCGGTATTGCGTAAGGCAACACCCGAAGATATTAAGTGTAAAGAGGAAAATGTAGAAAGAGCTAAAGAAGCTATGAAAATTTGTCACGAGTGTGTCGCAAATTTGAAGTTGGATATGCATTTAATTAGTTCTGAATATACATTGGATCGTACCAAAGTTATTTTTACATATGTATCTGATGATCGTGTAGATTTTAGACAACTATTGAAAGATTTAGCACAACACTTACATTGTCGTATAGAATTAAGACAAGTGGGTCCAAGAAACAAAGCTAAAATTGTCGGTGGAATTGGAAACTGCGGTATGGAATGCTGCTGCTCAAGATTCATGTCAGATTTTGATACTGTATCAATCAATATGGCTAAAAACCAGTTGTTGGCATTGAATATTCAAAAGTTGAGTGGACAGTGTGGAAAACTAATGTGTTGTTTACGTTTTGAAAATGAAGAATATACAAGAATGCGTAAGGATTTGCCAAAAATCAATTCAACTGTGACATATAAAGACAAGAAGTATCGTATTTCAAGTATGAACGTTCTTCAAAAACAGGCTAAGTTAGAGAACAAAGAAGAAGTCTTGTTTGTGGATTTCAAAGAATTGTGGCCAGACAAGGAATTAAATAATGATTAGACAGAAGAGTTTTGAATCGGATGTTTCCACATTGTATTTGGTTCCTACACCTATTGGAAACTTGCAGGAAATGACACCTAGAGCTTTGGATATTTTAAAAGAAGTGAGTGTCATTGCAGCTGAGGATACGCGTAACACAAAAAAACTTTTAATGGCATATGGAATTGATACGATGTTGATGTCGCACCATGAACATAATCAACAGGTCAGTATTCCTAAAATCATTGAACGATTAGAAAATGGCGAAAATGTTGCGGTAGTATCCGATGCAGGCTACCCTTTGGTTTCAGATCCAGGACAGAAATTAGTTCAAGAAACCATTTCGCATGGATTTAATGTGGTTTCTGTTTCAGGTGCCAACGCAGCTATGAATGCATTGGTTGCGAGTGGATTGAGTTGTTATCACTATTTGTTCTATGGCTTTTTAGACAATAAGAGTTCAAAAAGAAAGAAACAGCTTGAAGAAATCAAAACAATTCCTTATACAACTATTTTCTATGAAGCACCCCATCGTATTGAAGACACTTTACAAGACATGTTAGAGGTATTAGGAAATCGCCAAATGTGTTTAGCTAGAGAACTTACAAAAGTGCATGAAGAATATATTCGTGGAACCATTGAAGAGGTGTTAGAAGTAGCGGCTACTTGTAAAGGTGAAATGGTTATTGTCATGGATGGCTTTAAACAAGACGAAGTTGTATTTGATATGTATACAGCCATTACGAAAGTGGATGAATATATTGAATCTGGAATGCGTACAAAAGAAGCTATTGGTTTAGTTGCTAAAGAAATGGCTTGCAAAAAGAATGAATTATATGAAGCTTATCATAAAAGATAGGCTTTTTTCTTTTATATAAAGTAAATTATGTTGTTACAGAAATTAAATGAAAAAGTAATTGAAATAGTTACAGAAAATATTATAATAAGTTACTGAAAAGAGAAGAGGAAGAGTTATGAATAAGAGAAAAGTATGTGCCCTAGGTATGGCATTCATGCTTGCAGGATGTTCTGCAGGTGGATCAGGTTCTGGTAAAGAACAAACATTAACTGTTGGATTGTTTACAGAAATGAATGGAGATTTTTCTCCTATGTATTATCAGACCGTTAACGATCATAATGTAGTTAACTTGGTATATCAAGGATTATTGGCATATGACAAGGATGCCAATTTAGTTCCCGAATTAGCAGAGGATTTACCTACTATTAGTGATGATGGTACAACAATGACATTTAAATTGAAGAAAGGTGTTAAATTCAGTGATGGATCTAAATTTACTTCAAAAGATGTAAAGGCAACGTTTAGCGTTATGGCTGACCCAAGCTATACAGGACGTTTTTCAAGTAATGTAGATTTTTTAAACGGATATAGCGAATATCATGATGGAGATGCCAAAGATGTCTCAGGTATTGAAACACCAGACGATTATACAGTTGTATTCCACATGTCAAAACCAAAAATCGATGCAGAATCAACTTTGGGAACACAAAAGATTTGTAGTGTTAAAACATTGAAGTACAAGAAGGGGAAAACTTCAAATGTTGAAAAGAACAATAGTAATCCTATTGGAACAGGTCCTTATAAATTGAAATCATTCTCTAAAACAGAAGGTGCTTCATTGGATCGTAACGAAAACTTTAAAGCCGAGGATGGAGAATACCAAATTTCTAAGATTATGATCAAGAAAACAGAGACTTCGACTGAAATCAAAGAATTGGAAAATGGAACTGTCGATTATATTCCAGATGTAGTAGATGCGAATAAAATCAACACAGTAGCCAAAGACAAAGATAAAGGTTTGACTATGGATTCTTATCCAAGCGATCGTGAAGACTTCTTGTTTATGAATACAGCTGCAGGTGCATGTCAAGATCAAGCAGTACGTCAAGCTTTGGCTTATGGATTTGATCGTGAAGCCTATATCGCAAGCTATTATAAATTAGATGATAAAGATGCTAAATTGGCATATGTACCAGGCTTGTTTGGTAACCCAGTATCTGGCGAAAATAGTGCATATGTTCGTGGTGAAGAAAAAGTTGATGGGGCTACTTATTATGATTATGATGTAGAAAAGGCAAAACAAATCTTAGACGATGCGGGATGGACTGTTGGTAGTGATGGTATTCGTGAAAAAGATGGTCAAAAATTAAGCATTAAGTTCTTGGCTGTAAAAGAAAAAGATGCGATGGATACAATGATTCCTATGTTACAAAAACAATGGGGCGAACTTGGTGTCGACTTCAAGGCAAATACAATGGAATTTAATACAGTTATTTCAACTGTAGGTGATGATTCAGCTATTGGTGATTGGGATGTATCTTATTTAGGAAACTCTTTTACAAGCCCTGAAGATACAGGCGTTGATTATTTTATTCAATCACAAGGCGTAAATAACTTTGCTCGTTTAAAAGATGATGAATTAGATTCATACTTAGCTGCAGGTGCTTATACAGCTGATAAAGATGCTTCAGCAGCTGCTTACTTAAAGGCTTATGTTCGTCAAGCAGAACTATGTGCATACTTACCAACAGATGGTGTACAAACATATTGTTTACGTAATAAGAAAGTAAAAGGTTTGAAGACTTCTTCTACATTTATTTGGTCACAATCAATGGCTACAGCTTATATTGATGATTAATAGTAAAAGGTGCTATAACAGATAAAAACGTTTTAGTTTAAAAAAAGGACCGAATATTCAGAATTTAAAGATCTGAATATCGGTCTTTCTTTTATTTATGCTTTTGGCTTTAGCCGGTTGAGTA
>ULYS01049307.1_pt1 | contig 18582 bp, 24 predicted proteins | sample 1962381 | NCBI WGS metagenome assembly ULYS01 (sample SAMEA4835869, study PRJEB28245) | human gut metagenome | biome: gut microbiome; material: fecal sample | place: Denmark | collected 2008
TCTGCTCTCGATACCATTCTTGGTAATCCAAATACAATTCATCAGCTGTAACTTCACCATCTCGATTTTTTGAATAAAAATCAAATTGACATACAAATGCAAATAGATGATTGCCTGCACTTAATAACTCTTTGTTAAATTCAGCATCAATTGGAATAGGTGTATACTTTTTGTCATTGTTAACCAAACTCACATATCCTTCCAACGCAAAGTTTAATAACGCGGATAGTCCTTCGTTTGTACAGACCTTTTCCATGATTTGCGCATCTGCTAAGAATACATGTTCATTATCGACTTTGTCCTCATCCATTGTGAATGTGTTGTATAACTTATAAGTCGTATCAACAAATCGTCTTGACCATCCTTCTGATTTGTCCTTTGGATGAAAAGGTGAGTTAGCATCAATAAATACGCAAGCTCTTGGCTTGAATGTTACCGGCTCTTTATTCTTGACGTTTGTAGTCATTGAATCATTTGTAGCCATTTGTTTCATTAAATCTTCAGATTCATATGTATCAGGCTTTGGATCGTGGAAGAAGTTTGCCCATTTTCCGATTAAAGTTTGCAATCTAAACTCTTTTGATAAGGACTGAACCGATATTGCACACCATAAATTTGGGCCAAGCATAGCAGCAACTAAATCATTTAATTTAGATTTACCATTCGAGCCTTCACCAACAAACATGATATTTTTTCCTTCGATGTTATCGACAAAAAATACTGCTCCGAAATGTTCCTGGATACGTTTAATCATGTTCTGCTCACCTCTTGGATGATTCTTAAACAATGTATGCATGAATTGCATTAATACAGTATTGTTGGCTTTTGGATTGTAATCGTATGGTTGGCAATACGTACAATAATCTTTTTGATCGTGCTTATTCACAAAATAATAAGGTTTTTCTTTATTATCTTTATCAAAATAAATTGTTCCGTTATTAACGTTAAAACACTCAATCATGTTAGGCTCTGGTCTTTTCAAATCAACCGCCTGAACCTTTATCTTGTCGACAATAGCCTTTTCTTCTGAGTTACGTGTATCGTGATATTCTTCAAATTCTTTTCTGATTAAATAATCGTTTGTCTGTCGCCAATAAGTACCAGTGTAATCAAATAAGCCTAATGATTCTGAATACCAAAGTGGATGTTCTCTATCACGAACAAAGTCTCTTGCAATTTCGTTTTGAGTTTTAGCTCGAGTAAGGACCTTTTTTAATTCCTTTCGGTCATCTGAATCAAATGTATCTTTAGCATCAATGTATGCAGCAACTTTCTTTTTCATTGCTCTATTTAAATATGGAGTCAATGGTCTTAAATATTCATGCAACTCATCATATCCATCGAATTGATCTAAATATTTATAAACACCATCACACGAATATTTTTCGATTAATGTTTCAGGTAGCAAATCAACACAGTATGCATCTGATATATCTTTGATTGGTTTTCCTTTCCATTTATCAGGAATCGTTACTGCGATAAACTGAATGTTGTTTTCAAAACATGACTTAAACATTCTTTGCGTAAATTTGGTACCACTTGAATCATTATCAAAACACAAAACTAATCGTTTAAAATCTTTAGCCACTTGCATTACTGTTTGGATGTGTTTGTTTGACATACCAGTAGCATTACATAATACCGATTCACCATCTTGCCAAAGTGATGCAAAATCAAATACTCCTTCGGCTATCCATAAATCGTCGTTCCCTCTGTCTAATGTATCGTATCCGTATAGCTCATTTTCACGATAAGAACTGAAGCCGATTGTAGGCTTTTTATATTTTGGATAATCCTTTGTGATTTTGCTTGAATCAAATGCACGAGCGCACCAATAAATTGGCTGGCCATCTTTCCACACTGGTATGATTATTCGGTCTGAATAAGGATCGTATCCACACTTGTAAGCATCAATAAATTCTTCTTCGATTTTTCTGCTTTTAAAGTATGCAATATGTTCAGGCTTTAAGTTTTTGTGATACTGCTCAACATTTAAACGTAAACGTTCCATGTCGGTCTTGTAATTGTCGATTTCTTCTTTACGATAATCATCATCGCCAATATTTAAACGATACAATAAATCAGAGAAAGCTTTTGAATTGTCACCGTTGTATTTAAGATAGGCATACATTGATATGACATCCCCACCTTTTTTAGAACTATGACAATACCAGGAATCTTGCCAAACTTGGCATGATGTTGGATTGGTACCGTCATGAGTAAATGATTTACATCTATATGAGTCATCACCAGGACATCTTTGCGTTTCAATATTGAATTCATTTAATAAATCAAAGCAGTTGATTTTGGATTTAATCAACTCGCTAGATTTCGCTCGCTTTTCCATGTTCAACTGCTCCTTTCTCTAATATTTCAACTATTTTATTTCCAGTTTGATTCTTAGCACAAAACTGAAATTCTACATCATATACCATTTCCATCGTGTTTAAGATTTTGATTAACTGCTCGCCAGTAGTAGCTTTAGGTGATACTTTCAATCTTGGATTGTGCCAATATCGAATATCATCAATACATTTAATTGCTGGTGAGTGCTCGATTAATACGATTACGTGTATTCCTAGTTCTTGTGCTCGCTCTAATTCTGCTTTGAATCGTTTATGATCGTGCGTAACATTTCCAATGATTTCTTGAAGATTTTGTTTTCTATCGACAACCAAATATGGATTGGATAAGAGTTGATAATCACCAACATAAAGCTTAGTGCGTACCAACTCATATCCTTTCTTTTTTATTTGTTCACTTAACGATTCAATAGCTTGTGGCTTTTCTCTTGTATCGCAATATATCGCTTTCACTAGAATGGTAACGAGTCATCGGAAATGTTTACTGGTTGAGGTGCAGTCGGTTGAGTCTGAACTGTTGGGCCAGTATATTTATCCAACTTCTTCAATTCAGGAACTTTGAAATTTCCGCTTTTAATTGTTTCAACGTTAACAACTTTTTGAACAATTAAACGTGTACGCAATTCTCCTGCGTGAGCACCACCAGTTGGTACAAATTCTTCTTCTTGAAGGATTAAACCGACTTTCTTTCCTTTTAAAGTTGATTCATCCCAATTCCATACATAACCAGGATTTGATTCTTCAACAGATTTGATAAAGCCTTTAAACATTGATAAGGCCTTTTCTTTGTACGAGCGGAAGAACACGCCACCCCAGAAATTAAACTGGCTATATAAATTCTTGTAGTATTCTGCAAATTCACCCTCTGCAATGTCAAAAAAGACTTTCAAATATTCCTTATCTGATTCATCTTCGGCTTTACGAAGCACACCGATGTATCCTCCTGGTTTAAGCGAGTCAAACTCACCACTTGCTTTAATTTCTTCAAAGTTTTCAATTTTCTTCATTTACTAAATCCTCCTTATTTTGAAACCTTTTTATCTAATTTATCGAATCCGTAATAATCACGAATCGTTGAATCGACTAGTTTTAAATCATTGTCGATTTCATCATCCTTAAACATTCCAATAGGGCTTTTACACGTGTCTGAACCACTGTTATGAGTCGTGAATGTGTATTTACCTTCCGTACATTTTGTACCTAATACGATAGTCGCTAGAGACTCAGGTGACATATATTGCTCAACCATCTTGCCGACTGTTTTGGCTTTGTATGTTCCGTTGGTATTGTCATATTCATTGTGCATTAAGAAATACACGATCACATCTCTAGGAGTATAACCACTGATGTATTCCATTAAATCTGTCCAATGACGAGCAATTTCAGTGAACTTGTCATATCCCTTTTCGTTTGCTCGGCTCATTAACTCGAAAGCCATTAAGAACTGTGCATCATCAACGATGTACAATTTGCATCTATCTTCATTTACTGATAATGACTGGATATAAGATTTAATAGTCTCATATCGTTCAGTTCCGTTCTTATCTCTCAAATTTATGCAACTTAAATCTGATTTAAACGGCATCAGTTTGTTTGCCGTATTAAAAACTAAACATTCCTCTTTTTTTAAATTTCTAAGCGAAGCTGATTTACCAGTTCCACTAGGACCAATACAAAGTACAATCTGACCCATATTTAATTCACTCCTTTTTCTAACCATTCTTTGATAAAGTAACTATCATATTCTTTTTCAACTACACATTTTCCTTCTTTACCAGGCATTTGATTGAACTCAAACGGAGTCACATCAATTGACTCAAAGAAGGCTTTAATTTCATCCAATTCAATTAACGCATGATTGATAAATTTGAATCCTTCATCTGTGCGTATGCTTAATTTAGCTACACATTTAAACCCATCACACGTTTGAACTGTTTCATAACCAAAAACATAAAACTCAACGATCATACAAACTCCTCTCCACATGACGAACATTTTCGATAAACTTCAAAACCACAATCGTTATGATTTTTTTCGATTACATCTAAACTTCCACCACAGAACGGACAAGTGTTATTGTTTAAGCATTCCTGGTCTAACCAATCAACGTTGGCTTGAAGAACATTTACTTCTTCTTTGAATTGACCGCTTTTTCTGAGCTTATCTGCGATCATTTGCAATTCATGAGCTACATCATGTAAATCACTGTAATTAGTCATGTATTTATTCCTTTCCACTCGAACCCTACAACCTAGATACCATGCGATTTGATAATCTATTAAATAAGTTTATAAAGGAGTAATGAATCACAACAAAATAACAGTCGATGCACGTATTATTGCCAATGTTGACGTTTGGCTTTTGCATAGTATCCAGGTTGTAAGATTCGAGAATTTAATTTAAAATATAAGTAGTGATTTATTTCATCACTGTGTGACTTTTACTTGCAGGTTTGAGTCACTTTTTTTGTTGCTTTTCTTAAACGAATCAAGTTATCAATATAAGGTTGCAATTCTAAAACTCTGATAACCTTTGCAGTTGGATAACCAAATTCATTCTTTTCAATGCCTAAGTTTTTGAAAACTTTAGCTACAGTTGAACTAGCACATCCAATTACACGAGCTGCATCAATTTGTGAGATGTAGGCTTGTTTCGTTAAGATTTGCAATTTGTGTTCAACATCTGCATCGTATTCATTACTTAGCATCGGCTCTATCGCTCTCATATAGCACCACCTCCTTTTCTAAAATCTGATTGATTGAATCACATTACATACATATGCAGTCGCAACTAGGCATCCAATCGTCAATATAACAGATGCAAACAACATCCAATTCGCTACACGTTGTTTTACCTTCAAACTTTTTTCACGTTTATCTAAATCTGCATATTTGTGCATCATCAACGTGTACTCAGTTTGATGCGAATTATTAGCAAATTCTGCTACATCTAATTGTTGTTCCATTACAATTTCGGCTTGTTTTGTTCTTGATCTAGAACTAGAACTAGCTTTTTTTGAATTTGTTGGCATAACTTAAACTCCTTTCTTAATCAATAAATCTAGATTGATAACTAACGCATCTGCTATCTTTTTCGCAGATTTATCTGAGATTGGTTTACCATTGTAAGCTTTGCTTATCGTCGTAAGTGATACACCTGAGCGACTTGATAAAACCATTTGAGTCCATGAACGTGACAAGCATTCATTGATTAACTTTTTCTCATCCAATATCATGTTTAGCTCCTTTCTTTTTTTTCCTGATGTAGCACCATCAACCCTACCTCGTGCAAAAAAAGATATTTTAGGAGTTAAGAGATTTATCAACTGTATTCCAATTCATTCAGATTTTGATTCGTATTTTATGAACAAGAGAGTCCGATTATTTCACGGTTAATTTTTTCTCACACTCGCACGATCAATAACGTATTTAGTGATTTGATTGAATATGCAATGGAAAAGTTGAGTGTGATGTAATCAAAACTTCTGGACTTCATGAACTTTCGGTCAATGCCTACTTGCAGTTGTTGAGATAGAGTTGATGGTACTACATCAACCATTTTTGAAAATCTAGAACAATGGTTCTAAATCATAAAGCGAACAATTTGAATTACATAGCTTATTGATAAAGTAAACTTGGCCTTTACCAGTTACTTTAGTTGTTCTTGTAACTTTAGGCGAAGCATCACCACGCTCAATTGTTCTAACTACGATTTCAAATAAGCCTAAATTCATTGCCATTTGAGTAGGCTCTGTTGAGTTCTTACAGATGTAGCCTTTTTCTCTTAACCATCTGTACAACTTCTTTTCGCCAATGTCATAGCCATTCTGCTTAATCAATTTAGCTAATTCTCTGACTAAGATTGAACCTTTACTCGCAATAACTGAATCAGCAAATAAAACCTTTGGTTTTTGCTCTTCCAATTGCTTAGACTGTCTAGCTAATACCGAATTAGCCTCAATTAAGGCCTTTGCCATAAGCTCTTCGCCAGTTAATTGTGGTGAGGCATAACTTCCGGTCTTTCTGATTTGTGGTAATACTTCTGATGTTACCCAGTGTTTAAATCTTTTAGCCTCGGCCAATTTACTACCGAAAATTAAGGCATATAAACCAGATTCATTAATAATTGTCATTCCTCTTGGAGAATCAAAAGTACCGTTTTGGTAGTTTTGCCTATCTTCCTCGTGAACGTGTCTGTTTATATCTCGACTACCGTTTTGGTACCCGAGGATATCCGCGACATCCTTTCCAACAAACCAAGGTTCATCATTAATAAGTAATGTTCTTACTTGATTGTTTTCAAAATTAAATAATTGTAATTCATTCATTTGAACACCTCCTTTTTTAAATGTTGTCGTTTTTGTCTACATCAGTGGCAAAAAAAATACGCTCTTTTTCTTCTAATGAATCAATCCTTAATATTTCACACATCTGCATAATTTCCTTTTGTTTGAAACTGCGTTCATTGTTAACTTTTTTCCACAATGTAGTTCGTTCTATGCCTAATTTATTGGCAATAAAGCCAATTCTTAGGCCACTAGACTCTATCTTTTCTTTTAATAATAATGTATCAGTCATTTTTTTGCTCCTTTCAAGTAGACATTTTTGACTACACCGATAATATACGCCTTGTAGATATTTATGTCAACATAAAAGTGAATTATTTTTGTACATTTGTAGACGTTTTAGACAATAAGCTTTATAATATAAGTAGATAAAGGGCAAAGAAGGAGATGAGAACTATGAGCACGTTAGGAGATAGAGTCAGAGCCGAAAGAGTAAGGCAAGGTATTACACAAGATGAGCTAGCCAAGAAAGCAGGATATTCTTCAAGAACTTCAATTAATAAGATAGAAAATGGAAGACCTGCATCGTTAAAAGTTGTGCATAAGCTTGCAGAAGCTTTAAATGTTTCTGAATGGTATTTACTTGGCTCGTGTGATGCAGAAGATACTACACCATACGCAGAAATTAAAGACAAAATTAAACAAATTCGAACTTACGATTATGCAAACGGCATCACCGATAATTTCATCAATTATTTAAGGTGTCATATTTGGCAAGTTGAAGAAGTGTCTGATGATGTCGATAATGGAAAAGAGATCACAGAAGAAAAACATTTTATTGTGACAAATGAAAACGGCGTATCAATAAAGCTTACACAAGAAGAATTAGATGAATTGGATAAAAAAACAAGCGAATATATTGAAACGCTTATATTAGGTGAATTTAAGAAAAAGTTAGGATTATAAGGAGAAAATAAAAATGGGATTTTTAAAAGATTTAAAAGATATGAAACAAGCCTTCCAAGAAGGATACAATGAATCCGTTCGCGAAAATGAACGCGAAGAAAAAATGATTAACGATTTGAAGAAAAAACCAGTTACTTCAACAGAAGCACGTGAAGTATTCATGAAGATAAAAGAAAAAGAATTGAATGAAGAGTTTATGGATTGGCTTGAATTTAACGATATTATTTTGAAATAAAAAAATGCCTACCATTGGCTTTGGTAGGCTTAGTTAGAATGATACGAATGGCATTTGAAGTTTTGCAAGTAAGAACACCATACGTACACATTCATTCTATCATATTTAGAAAAAGAAATGGAGTGAATATCATGACAATTATATCTCGTGAAAAAGGACGAGTTAAACAATACCAATACCGTGTATATTTCACTGATGTGTTCGGCAATCGAAAACAACGTAATTCAAAGTGGTATGACACGCAGAAAGAATGTAAGGATGCAGAAGCTTTATTTTTAATCAAATCACAAGAAAAAAATATATACGATATTAAATTCAAAGATTTAGCAAATGAATATATTGAGTACTCATCCAAAGCAAACACATCCAAGACTAAACTGGATAAGCAAATGATGTTGCGAAAATATTGTGATATGCTCGCTGATCGCAACGTAAATTCGATAAAAATTGCATATATGAAGCAAGTTCGTGATTATATTGATGATTTAGGTTTGTCTACTTCCAGGAAGAATAGAATACTAGGCTTTATTAATTCAGTATTCAAATATGGAATGAAATACCATGGGATCAAATCGAATCCAATGGACCTTATAGACCGCTTTACAAAGTCCACAGACGAGAAATTGCAAGAGATGGACATTTATACCATAGATGAGTTTAATCGCTTTCTAGATGCAATTGGCGAAGACCACAGAGAGTTTAGGAACTATTACTTTGTATTATATTGGACTGGCATGAGATTAAATGAATGTGCATCATTAACTTTTAATGATTACAATCGTAAATTCATAAATGTACATCGTCAATGTGTCAATGGTGAGTGGATGCCGTTAAAGACAAAAGGCTCTAAACGCCGAATCGCGATTGATAAGGACCTCTACTCGATATTGGATGAACAATACCAGAAGTACAAAGACTATCCTGAGTTCAGTATGGATTGGTTTGTATTTGGTGGATACAATCAATTCAACCAAACCACAGTCACACGAATCAAGAATGAAGCGTGTGCACGTGCCAATATGCGACAAATACGCATTCATGATTTCAGACATAGCCACGTAGCAAATCTAATCGAAGCAGGAGTTAATATTTATAAAATCTCAAAGCGTTTAGGCCACTCGTCCGTAACCATAACCATGGACCGATACGGCCATCTAATCGATGAAGATGGTGATGAGATTTTGAGCGCAATGAGAAAAAAATAACACAAATTTATATCTCATTTATGTCTTGTTTTTCTCGAAATTCACGCATTTTAACAAAGCTACACGAATTTAGTTGCTTTATATAAAGCTTAAATGACCTCAACGAACGGATTAACAAAATCCCGTACGCGCTACCATTTATCAATTACTCCTTTACATAAAGGAGTTTTTATTTTATGTACAAATCGTGTAAGATATATTAAGAATATACCAGGATTTATACAGTTATATGTTTGGTAATATGTTAGAACTTTTAGGAAGACTTTTAGTACTTAGTGCATTCATGAAATTACTTTACGCTATGTACTTAAGATACAGAGATTGGTAAATGTAGCACATATACATAGAAAGGACTAATCTTTATAATGTTAGAAAAATTAGGGATATTTTTTATTGCGATTGGAATCGCCAAATTTATTTACGCCATGTATTTAAAACACAAACAAAAGTAAGTCTAGCTATAGACTTTTTTATTTTCACCAAAAGAAAAAGCACATCATCTATGATGCACTTTCTTCAATCTTACGCTTTTCAAGATACTTGATTTTTTCATCATGGACCCATTCCATAATAACACGATAATTAGTCATTAAGAAATCTCTCCATTCTGGTTGAACAATAACTTTTCTTTTAAGACCTCTATCATTTTCAATGATATATGGAAGTCTATATTTTTCATTATAATCTTTGATTGTTTCTATAATATCCTTAGGCCGATTCCAAATTGGATCATTACCACCTACATCCACCAAAAAACTCGATAACAAACGATATGGTGTCTGCATAATCAATAGTTTCTTATATTCCTTTAAAGCTTCATCATGTTGTTTCACACAAATAATAATTTCTTGTTTCGAACAATTTTCAGGCAAATACTTTTGGATGCTTAAAATCGCATTTTCCAATGCGTTTGTACGCTTTTGATGAATCAACGGACCCAAGTGATACCCTTTTTCTACCACATCCTCATAGGCTAAAGAAATCATTTCATCTAAGATTTCATCAAATTCAATTGTATCCTTATAAATCATTAAATTTAATATAGCCTCTAACCAATAAAAGGAATAAGAAGAACTCGTAAACTCTAAAATCTTCTCAAAATAATCCAATCGTAGTTCAAAACTATATAAATCTAAGAATTGTAATCGCTCGACATCTAACATACCCTTATTTTATCAGTTCTGTGTACTTTTTAGAAGATGCTTTACACTTTTCTACCGGATATTTCTTTTTATTTTGTTCTAATTTCATCAACAAAATCTCTTCCATATCCACACCCAATTTATTGGCCATCAAAATACAATAATTCATCACATCGGCAAGTTCTTCACAAACATGTTGCTTATCATATTCATTATTCCATTGAAAACATTCTAACAACTCTCCTGCCTCAATACTAATCGATTTAGCTAAATTTTCTGGATTATGAAATTGATCCCAATCTCTTTCCTCATTAAACTTTAATATTTCTTCAACTGCCCTTTTCATCTTAATCCTCCATCATTCGATATTTCTTTGGTGATTTTAAATACCTGAATAAAATGCGTCACTTTATTAAATCCAACACTTCAGATATTTCCGTTACATTTAACATCTTATTGAAACAACGATTGCATTGTGCAATACTCATCGTTCCTGCATCCGCAATATCTTTTAAAGAAAGTTCATCCGCATAATGCGTATGAATATATATAAGCATCACTTTTCCAATACTTCAATACCTACAATATCATCTATTTGTATTTGAATATTCTCTTTAAAATATAACACCTTATTCAATTCATCTATACGCTTAAAAGATAAAACTCTATTTAGGTACTTACCATCACTTTTTGTCTTATCCTTTTCAAAATAAGTGATTCTGCATTTCGATTTCAAATTTATCAATTCAATGATTTTCTCATTGATTTCAAGCTTTTCTTCATTTGATAAAATGCGTTTTGTCTGAGTTGTTCTTTGTTGCTCCAATATCGCCTCTTTATGACCTGTTAAAGCTGCAAAAGGTGCAAATTGAGCGGCACGATCTGACATAGACATCTTTGGATATTTACTTTTAGGGCGATCCATTGTATACCATCTTTCATCCATTATGCCTTATGCCCTCCAATCTGCGCATTTCGCTCTTTTGCCTTGGCACCCTTCTCAAAATCCGTTCCCTTTAAGATCGAATTCTTACCATATTTATTCTTTATTTTTAAAGTCACCTTTTGAAGATCATTTTCCTTCTTTAATTCTTCTTCATCCACATTTGAAAATAAATCAATCTGTTCAAAGCCACGATTCTTTTCATCTATTACTTCTATTGCCGCCACATTGATTCTTCGCACCAATAAACTAGAATCCACATACTGATCATATACATCCAATATATTTTGAATTAGAATTGAATTCGCATTTGTCTTTTGAGGTAAATGAACAATTTTATTTAAGCTTTTCGGCAAAACACGTCCATAAAAATCAACCATCGTTTCGCCCGTATAATCCGCATTTGCTTCATAACCAATAGTAAGAACCACTTTATTTGTCACCAAATCCTTATCCACCAAACTTAAAGCTAAAGATTCCACCATTTCCTTTACTAAAATCTTAGCCTTTTCTTTTTCATACCCATAAGATAAGACTTGTCCCGAACCAATACTATTCTTTTCTGGCTTATATGCCTTGATATCTTCCATTGTACAAGGCTCATACCCCCACGCATGATCAATCAATAGTTCGGCATTTACACCAAATGTCTTAAACAAAACATCCTCATGTTCCAAGCTAAAGGTACAAAGCTTACCCATTGTATCAATACCTAGTTTATGCAATCTTTTCTCATATCCTTTTCCAACACGCCAAAAATCAGTCAAAGGCTTATGATTCCACAACAATTTACGATACCTACATTCATTTAAAGCCGCAACACGAACCCCATTTTCATCTGGATCTTTATGTTTGGCCACAATATCCATTGCCACCTTGGCAAGATATAAATTCGTACCAATACCTGCTGTAGCCGTGATGCCAGTTGTTTCATAAATATCTAAAATCATTTTCATTGCGAATTCTTTCGGCGTTAATTGATACGTATTTAAATATGGCGTCGCATCAATAAACACTTCATCAATAGAATATACATGAATATCTTGGCTTGAAACATACTTCAAATATATATTATAGATTTGCGTACTGATATCCAAATAGTATTTCATTCTTGGAGGTGCAATTAAAAAATCGACTTCAAATCTAGGATTCTTTTTTAAGATTTCATCATCACTCGACTTACCATCAAAACGCAAAAATCCCTTTTTCCTTTTGGCATTCACTTGCCTTACCTTTTGATTCACCTCAAACAAACGACACCTTCCACCAATTCCATACTGTTTTAAAGAAGGCGATACAGCCAAACATATTGTTTTTTCTGTTCTAGAAGCATCCGCCACCACAAGATTGGTTTTTAAAGGATCCAATCCTCTAGATACACATTCACAAGAAGCATAGAAAGACTTTAAATCAATAGCTAAATAAATCTTAGACTTCATGAACGTGTAATCTTTTTAAGAAGACCATTTAATTCATCCAAACCAGAAGTCACTTCATTCAATTGACCTCTTAACGTAGGAATCATCTGTTTCAACTCTTCTTTTGCGGCTTTTTTTGCTTTTTTCTTCTGATATTTCTTTACCTTTTGAATTATTTTCATCTAAAACTCCAATCGCATTTGATACCAAACTACACCACCATGAACACTTGAGGATACACCCTCATTTTTAAATCCAAACTTACTATAGTAAGGCACCAATCTATCTTTACAAGTTAACACTAATCCTTTTCGGTTCTCTTGTCTAGCCAAATCAATCATTGCACACATGATCTTCGCGGCATAACCATTTTTTTGATAATCTGGTAATGTATTTAATCCAAATATCATTTGCCAGTCACCATCTTCATCATGCATCGAAGCATCACTATACATTTCATCCGTTAAATCTCTTTGGTTTGTACAAAAACCATCGATAAAACTAATCAATTGATTTTTTTCGAACAATAAAAGAAAATGATTCGCATATACATTTAATCTTTCTTGAATCTCTTTTGAAGTCGCTGCTTCATTGGGTGGAAAACAAATTGCTTCTACCTTAGATAATATTTCTGCATCTCCAATCGTTCCTTTTCGAATCATGAAATCACCTCGCAGGTATTATACCAAAAAAGAAGTGATTACTCACTTCTTAATGCCTCTACAGGATCTTTTTTACTTGCAATCTTGGATGGAATCAATCCTGCAAGAATCGTTAATACTAAATCAATGAAAATCAAGAATACAGCGCCATTGACTGGTAATTTGGCAATATGAGCTACACCTGTCATATTCTCAACGACCACACTAATTGGAACATTCAATACAAGTGTAATCAATATGCCTAATACACCACTGATCAATCCAATAATGAATGTTTCTGCATTAAATACACGTGTAATATCTTTCTTGCTGGCACCAATTGATCGTAAGATACCAATCTCTTTTGTACGCTCCAATACAGAAATATACGTAATGATACCAATCATGATGCTTGATACAATGAGTGATACAGATACAAAGGCAATCAAAACATAACTAATGATATTCACAACACTTGTCACAGAACTTAACATCGTTCCAATAAAATCATTATATGTGATCACATTGCTCTTTGTCTGCTTCTTATTATAAGAAGTAATCAAATCACTCAGCTTTTCTTTTCCATCAAAACTTGATGCATATAAAGAAATCTTTGTCGGATTTGAGTAATCTACAACACCAAGTTTAGTCAAATTCGAATCATACGTCGCGTTGATATTTTCATTATACGTATTCATGTAATTCATCAATTCTTCTTGCGACATACTAGAAAGCTGCATCATCTGCTCATTTGTAAGATTAGACATACTCATCTTTTGGCCTGAGGCAAACTCGGTCTGCGTAAAAATATTGATATTTGGATTTGTCTTTTGTTCTTTTACAATTTGAGCATTCTCCGTCTTAGAAGTTACATACTCTTCCATAGCCTTTGTATAATACACACCACCCATTGTTGGTTGTGAAACCGTGGATTCACTTGGCTTAATAATTCCAACCACCTTGATTTCAGGGCTCTTCGAAACAACATCCTTCATATACGATTCATTTTCACTTTGGTTGATCCACAAACCATTTACCTTTTGATATAAATCGCTATTTAGAACCAATCTAAACTTCAAATTTAAGATATCATCCACACTATACGATTTTAGATTTGTCTTTGAAATCTTGTCCGTCTCTCCATTTAAAATCTTTTGATAATTCTTAACCAATTCATCCTGATCTAACAATCCCAAAGAATACAGTGCATAATCCGTTATTTCGTTATTTTCATCAACCTCTAAAACAACTTCGTTATAGTTTGTTGGCCATTTACCTTCAACAAGCTGATATTCATCATCCCGAAGTTTTTTCGATTCTGGTAAAGAAAGCCATACTTGATCATTGGTCATAGCACTTGAATCCATGAATTGCGATTGAATCGACATCATATCCGACATGCCTAATTTATCCAACAAACCATTTGGCGATACTTGCACTAAGCCAGAATCTGTATTTTCATTATAAACTTGTAAATTTAAATTATAATCATACTCAATTGCTTTCGCCGTCTTTCTAAATTCTTTACCCTTACTACTTTCAATATACGATTTAAAAGCCGATAAGTTATTCTTTTTTGAACTCGATAAAGATTCTAATACATCCTCCACATAAGGACGAGAATAGATTTTAGAATCCGTATGTTCTTCTGTCTTTTTCTTCATGCCCATCATCGTTGTCATTAACGTAGACATATCACTTGAATTAGCCTGAATCTCAATCGGATAACTGGCCATAGTATCATTTTCCATTTGATCAATATAAGACTGCATACCATGCGACAATGACATAATCAATGCGATTCCAATAATGCCAATGCTTCCGGCAAAAGAAGTTAAAAATGTACGTGCCTTTTTTGTCATTAAATTATTTAAACTTAATGAGCAAGCCATTTTAAAAGACATGCCAGGTCTTTTTAACACACTCGTATCCACATTCATTTCTTGTTCATTAAAAGGATTGGAATCCGATACTAAAGAACCATCCTTTAAGCGAATAATTCGACTCGAATATTCATCGGCCAATTGCGGATTATGAGTGACCATAATGACAAGCTTATCTTTTGAGATTTCCTTTAAGATCTCCATAATCTGCACACTTGTTGCACTATCCAAAGCACCAGTTGGCTCATCGGCCAAAATAATATCTGGATTATTGACAATAGCACGGGCAATGGCCACTCGCTGCATTTGTCCACCCGACATCTGGGTTGGCTTTTTATGAATTTGATCCGAAAGTCCAACCTTATTTAAAGCCTCTATAGCTCTTTTTCTTCTTTCCTCTTTATTGACTCCCGTTAGTGTTAAAGCCAATTCTACATTACTTAAAACACTCTGATGCATGATTAGATTATAGGATTGAAACACAAAACCAACCTGATGATTACGATACGTATCCCAGTCTTTATCACTATAATCCTTTGTACTCTTTCCATTGATAATTAAATCACCGGAAGTATAATGATCTAAACCACCAATAATATTTAGAAATGTAGTTTTACCACATCCACTCTGTCCAAGTATTGAAACAAATTCATGTTCACGAAAAGAAAGTGATACACCTTTTAATGCATGTACAATTTCGTCTCCTGAAACATAATCTTTTATAATATTTTTACATTGAAGCATAAAAAGCCCTCCATATTTTCTTAATTATAGAAAATTATCTCTTGATTTTTCAATCGACTGATTTTAACATATTGTTACGAAAGCAACAGGTGTTGATTATGAACAGAAAAATACAAATGACAAAAAGATGTATTCGAGAAGCTTTATTCGAATGTCTAAAAGAAAAAGACATCAATAAGATCACCATTTCTAGCTTATGTGAAAAGGCTGATATCAATCGTTCAACCTTCTATAAGTATTATGGCAGTCAATATGATGTCATTAAAGAAATGGAGCAAGAAGTCATACAATTGATCAATAAACAATTAAATGATCAGCCAAAAGAAACTTCTTTTATTCAATTACTCCAATTTTTAAAATCCAATAAAGAAACCATCAAAATCTTTTTTGAATGCAATGTCGACAATGAATTTCCTAAACAAGTTCTAGCACTCGATTCCATCAACAATCAACTTGAACAAGTTTTGCAAAACGATCCATATATCAAAAACTACATCCTTTTTGGATCTTTGGCAACCATTCAACAATGGATCGATGCAGGATGTATTGAATCTTGTGAAGAAATTGCGAATATCATCAATCACATTGTAGGTAAACTGGTGAATTAATCAAGAACACGGTTTTTGTATACACGAATTGAAATCATCATAGAAATAAAATATAGAATAAAACTTGTAATCAATAAACCTACACTAAACATTGTAGGATCTAATGTGTTCAGTAATGATTCAATCGATTCAAAGAATTTAGGAATAAATTGATTTAAGAAAGCGAATAAGAAGGTACATCCAAACACAACCACAAACAATACAATTCTTCCTTTTTCGTTGCCTTCCTTTAATTGAAATGGCAAAGATAGAGCTAACAACAACAAAGCTGTTGATAAGATTATAAGTGTTTCCATGAAGCCACTTTTACTAAAACAACCTAATATTGTGACAAACACAAAACCAATCCCTGTAATAATCAAAGAAAACAAATATTTTTCTTTCACATAATCCGATTTAGAAATGGGTAAAGTAAATAATGTATTTAATCCGTGATTGGCTTCATCATACGAAATTGTAGATAAGCTTAATATCGCAAGAACCATCAAGATATAACCTGTCGCAAATGAAATATCATTTATCCCACCAATGATTCCAATGAACAACATAAACAATATGACTTTCTTACTTTTTATCATCAACAAGAAATCTTTGACTAACAATCCCTTCATATAGTTTCCCCCTTGATCATATATTCCATCAAATCATCAATATGTGCTTTTTCAATGACTAGATTTGGATAGTTTTCTACATAAAATTGTCTTTCATTTGTAAGATACGTCGTGCCTATCCTTTTTAATGCATAGCTTAAATCCACAGTTTCATCTACACCCTTTAATAATGCATATGATTCTAGATCCTGTTCTTGCAGAATGATTTTTCCTTTTTCAATAAAGTAAAATTCATCACACAAACCCTCCAAATCACTTGCGATATGCGAACTAATCAATATGGAAACCTCTTCATTTTGTTCCATATAATCACGCAACAAATCTAATACTTCATTTCGTGCAATCACATCTAAACCACTTGTTGGTTCATCCAACAATAATATTTTCGCATGAAGACTTGTCGCAATAATGATCTTCAATTTTGAAAGCATACCTGTAGAATATTCTTTTAATGGTTTCTTTATATCCAATTCGAAATTTTTTACCATAGAATCAAAATAATCACAATCAAAATGTTTATAGGAATACATTAGAATCTTTTTAATTTCAAGAACATTTAAAACCAAACTAAAACTCGAATCATTCCACACAACACCAATTTCTTCTTTATTCACTTGATTTGTATGTTTATCATCATCTTCAATCAAACCAAGATACAACTTAAATAAAGTTGTCTTACCCGAACCATTACGACCAATCAAAGCCGTTATTGTTCCTGGCTTTAATTCAAGTTTACAATCCAATTTAAAATCATTATATGTCTTTACAAATCGCATACTATTATTCCTCCATCAAGATATCAAATAAATCTCTAATTTCATCCTTTGATAAATCATAAGATTTCGCTTTATCAAGTACCTTCTCTAAATCCTTTTGGATTTCAACTACACGCTGCTCATGTACCAAGCCAGGATTTACCCCTAACACAAACGAACCCTTACCTTGAACCGTTCTACATAAACCATCTGCTTCTAATATGTCATATGCTTTTTTAACAGTTAAAGCCGATATTTTTAAATCTTTTGATAGACCACGAACACTCGGTAAAGCATCTCCTTCTTTTAACTTACCATCCACAATATTTTGTTTCACTTGATTCACAATCTGTTCATAAATAGGAATCATTGAATTATTATTGATAATAATCATTGTATCACCTTCTATATAACAGTGTATAACAGCATATATCACTTGTAAAGAAAAAAATTAGGATAAAACTATCCTAATTCAAGTGTCGTCGTTAAACTATAACGTGCATATAGAAACTAAGCCGTGCATTTTGCGAGACAGAACACAAACCGTTAAAGTAAGAACGGGTAATACTCACTTGAAACGGTGAAACTAAAAACGGGTAACGTAGTCTAGTATTAGACTAAAAAAGCCGTTTCAATTTAGTCATTATCTGGTCTAATTTAGTCATTTTTGTCAATGTTTTCATAGAACTAAGAATTACATTTACTTATTCGTGCTCAATAAAGCACAATAAAACAAAGAAACATCAATTCTCTTTGTTCTTAGGCGTTCGAGATGTAATCACA
>ULYS01062607.1_pt1 | contig 18514 bp, 20 predicted proteins | sample 1962381 | NCBI WGS metagenome assembly ULYS01 (sample SAMEA4835869, study PRJEB28245) | human gut metagenome | biome: gut microbiome; material: fecal sample | place: Denmark | collected 2008
TGCTACATACATATTATCACAATACTTACTTATTAGCAAGTAATTTTACTACGAGAAATGTTTAATTTTTCTTAGAAGAAGTAGAAACACTAGTTACTGTATCTTTCTTTTTTCCTAAATAGTTATTAACTATTTCCCTCTTTTGATTATTTAAAATATATTTTGCAAACTCACTACAATCACAACCATTTTCTAATAATGTTAAAAAAGTAGTAGTATCAAAGGAAGTTATATACCTTTCTTGTTTAGCAAATGATAGTGTTTCGCTTCTAACATTATCATATATTCTATATGTTTCACTAGTTTCTTCACCACTTAGTATTTTTTCTTTATTTTGATTTTCAACATATCCCATAAGATCAGTTACATAGACATAATCAAAAATATACATCATGTTAAGAAAATCATACTTTGTTCTATGTTTTTCTAAAGCCTGGTTATATTTTTCTTCTAACATTTTCATTCCTTGGTCATTATCATAAAGATAATTTATTGTAACAAAAAACTCTTTTGGTTCTTCTATAATGATTGATAATTTGCTAAGCATAGAATCATACAATTCATAATTATGAAGGCTAGAAACTACAGTTCCACCACTTTGCATTCTTAAATTTTCAGATGGAATCTCCTTCTCTTGAAAATCAACATTATGAATATTTTTGTATACTTCTTCAGTAAACCACTGAGTTTGAGCTTCCATTATCATTCTTCCATAATTTTCATGTTGATTAATACCACAATCTCCTGTTTCTAGATTAGTAAGTGATGTTTGAGCAGCGTGATGGAGCTCATAATATATGGTAATTTCTTTAAGTTCATCATCTAAGCTATCTCTAATAAATAAAGTCTTACTCCTAATATCTCGTAATTCCTTAAAATCTTTACCATTCTTTTCAGTTAAATAGTGATTATCATCAAAGAATTATATTCTTTCAAATCTTAAAACATTATTAACTATTTCATCAAAACTAACTGAAGGTGTAAGAATATTTTTACTTTTTACAACATAAAGATAATTAGCTAAATACTTTAAGGTAATATCATCAATATCTTTTTTCTTTTCTTTTATTAAGTTTACTATTTCATTGTACATTTATTCTTCTTACCTTTAATTTTTCTTAAATTCAAAATAGAAGTCTAGTATTCTAACCATGTCACCATCTTCGGCTCCCATTTCTTCCAGTTTTTCATCTATTCCCATTTTTCTTAATTTCTTAGCAAAGCGAAGCATTCCTTCTTCAGTACTAAACTTAGTCATCTTAAATAATTTTTCTACTGTTTCACCTTTTATAACAAAGCAGTCATCTTCTTTTTCAATCGTAAATGGTTCTTCTTCCTTAAACTTATATAAAACATAGTCTTCATAGTCTTCGTTTTCATATAAATTAACTTCTCTATTTTTAGAGACTATTTCCTCTAGATAATCAACAACCTCTTGTAAACCAGTTTTTTTGAAAGCAGAAATAGCAAAAATCTTTTTGTCTTTAATATTTTCTCTTAGAACCTTTAATTTTTCTTCACTACCTACCACATCCATTTTATTAGCAACGATGACCATGTCTTTTTTAATTAGTTTTTCACTAAATGATTCTAATTCATTATTAATTAACTGGTAGTCTTTTAAAGGATCATCATGAGACATATCTAAAACATGAAGTAATACTTTTGTTCTTTCAATATGTTTTAGGAATCTATCACCTAAGCCTTCACCTTTACTAGCTCCTTCTATTAATCCCGGTAAATCAGCCATGACAAAGGTATCGTTATTAGTTGCTCTAACTACTCCTAAATGTGGGTGAAGTGTAGTGAATGGATAATCTGCTATTTTTGGTTTAGCTTTAGATACACTAGAAATAATTGTACTTTTTCCAACACTAGGGAATCCTACAAGACCAACATCTGCTAAGAGTTTTAACTCTACTTTTATTTCTCTTTCCTCACCAGGTTCCCCATTCTCTGAGAAATTTGGTGCTGTATTATTTTGTGTTTTAAAAGCGGTATTGCCACGTCCACCACGTCCACCATGAGCTACTACAAATGATGAGTCTTTTCCCTTTAAGTCAGCTAAAACTAAACCTGTATCCATATCTGTTACTACTGTTCCTTGTGGTACTTTAACAACAACTGGCTCCCTACTTTTACCATGCTGATTTTTTCCTTTACCATTTTCTCCTTTTTCTCCTTTAATTAGCTTTTGATAACGTAAATCAAGTAAAGTATGAAGTCCTTCATCTACTTTAAATATAATATCTGCCCCATGACCTCCATTGCCACCATAAGGTCCACCATAAGCGATATACTTTTCTCTTCTAAAAGCGGTACAACCATCTCCACCACTTCCAGCTATTACTTTTAATACTACTTCATCTACAAACATAACAATATCTCCTTTCTCTAAAAGAAAAAAAGCAACTGTATTACTCAGCAACTGGGTAAACAGAAACTTGCTTTTTGTCTTTACCTACACGTTCAAATTTAACAATACCATCTACAGTTGTAAAGATACTATCATCGTTACCACGCTTAGTATTAACTCCTGGATGAATCTTTGTTCCTCTTTGACGATAAAGAATGCTTCCAGCTGTCACAAATTCTCCATCGGCAGCTTTAGCTCCTAAACGTCTACCGATTGAATCACGTCCATTTGAAGTTGAACTTTGTCCTTTTTTATGTGCAAAAAATTGAATGTTTAACTTTAATAATTCCACGTTTGTCTCCTCCTTACTTTATCTCAATATTATCTTTATAGTTTTCTTCTAATTCCTTTAATAAAGAAATCATATTGCAAATTAGTGTATCTACTATTTTATCTTGTTTGCAAATATTTATTGTTAATCCTTTTTTATCTACTTTATAAGTTAAGGCTTCTTTATCTAGTGACAAGATTCCATTAACTGTAGTAGTAACTATCGAACTAGCAGCACTGCAAACAATATCTTTACCATAATCAGCATACATAGCATGTCCTAATATTGCAACTTTCTTATAAAATCCATTTTCTTTTGTTGTTTTAACACTAATCATAATTATCCATTAATTTTAGTAATCTTAATTTTTGTATAAGGTTGACGATGTCCTTGAGTCTTACGATTACTTCTAGACTTATTCTTATACTTGAATATACGGATTTTTTTACTTTTACCATGTTTTAAAACAGTTCCTGTTACACTGGCACCATCAAGATAAGGAGTTCCAATTTTTCCATCGATCATTAATACTTCATTGAAAGTAACATCTTTTCCATCTTCTACTTCTAACTTTTCAACAAAGATTTCGTCTCCTTCACTAACACGATATTGTTTTCCACCGGTTTTAATAACTGCGTACATTTTAATACCTCCTTTTTTACTTAAGACTCGCTCTTAAGGTACAAAATATTTTTTGTTTCTACCTTTTCAATGCGGTTTGAGAAAGAGGCCTGCTCTTGCTACAAACACCATGATTTTACCATAATTTATTAAGCTAGTCAAACTGTTTTGTTTATTTTATAAGACTTTTTTTCAATATTTTGTTACTTTTTTCTGATATCCTTCTTTCTTTTTCTAGTTTTAGTCCCTCAAACAAAGTTCCTTTATAAATAGGAATACTTTCTTCATCTAAATTATTTAAGACCTTAGTAAGTAATTTTTTATCATAACTAACTTTCTCATTTTCTAAATAAAAATTAAGTTCATATAAAGATGTTCTTCTAAGCATGCCACCTATTTTACTGGCTGAAATAGTAGTAAATATATCAGGATGAATAGTTATATAATTATCTACTATTCTGTTTATCTCTTCTTGGTCTAATATTTTAGCTATGTTTTTGATATCATATGGTGATAATCCATATCTCTTATAGTGTTCATAAAGATTATATAATTTACTTTCTTTATTACAAATTACAATATCGTTAGCAACTTCATTAGTAATATCTTTCATTCCTTGTATTAATTCTTTTGCTAGTCTTTCTGAGGTAATTTTATCATTAGTATTCATTTCTAAGTTGTTATGGAAAAACATTCTAAAAAGATAATATAAGTCTTCTATTGAAATATCAATCTTATTACAAATTCTTTATACATTCTTAGCATTTAGTGATCCGATAATCTTGATAATTTCACTTATCCCAGTCTTTAATTCATTCGTATTTTTCATTCTATTTCCTCCAAAGTGCTTAAATTGTATCAATAATTATTATGTGTGTCAATTTGCAAACAACTTATTTGCATAAGAAAAGTTAATTATTTTTAATATTTTTTCAACATATCTATTTCTTTCATTTTGGTATTCCAAATAATAAGCATGTTCCCATAAATCTATAGAAAGTAGTGGTGTTAATCCATATAAATAAGGACTATCCTGATTAGTGGTAATTAGTAAAGACAATTTTTTATTATTATCAGTTACTAAGAACAAGTAGCCACTTCCTTTTAATTCTCTAGTACAATTTTTTATTTCATTATACATATTATCTAAATTTCCAAATGAATTATTAATTGCTAATAATAGATTAGCGTCTGGTAATTTTTTCTCTTGTTTTATAGATTCAAAATATAATTCATGATTGACTACTCCACCTAAGTTAAATAAAAAATCATTTTTATCTTCATCTTTAATGATATCGAGATGGTTATATAAGTCTATTAATTCATAATTAGTAGAAATATTGATTTTAACAATAATCTTATTTAAATTATTTAAATAGGTTTTATAATGTTTCTCATAGTGATAAGCATTAGTTTTAGTTGATATAGTTGGTTCTAATTGATAATATAAAAATGGTAATTTTTTAGCTTTGTACATCTTTTCCTCCCCTATAATAATACGAATAAAATTTTTTTCATGCAAAAAATCAAAAATCTCTTGCACGAGTATAAAAAATATGTTACTATTAAATGGCAATGGAAGTTCTGGACCCTTAGCTCAGTTGGTTAGAGCATCCGGCTCATAACCGGGCGGTCGATGGTTCGAGTCCATCAGGGTCCACCATTTTTATTCGCGGGTATGGCGGAATTGGCAGACGCGCTAGACTTAGGATCTAGTGTCATAGACGTGCAGGTTCAACTCCTGTTACCCGCACCATTAATGATTTAACCCTTATTTAATAAGGGTTTTATTATGTCATAAATTAACTACCTCTTATTTTTATTATAGGAGTCTATTATATCAAAAAAAGTCATAAAGATTGTAAATTATGACTTTTTAATAAAATCTATTTTAATTGTATTTTTTCATTATTCTTAGTGTATTTATAATTGTTAATAAGGTAACACCAGTATCAGCAAAAACTGCAAACCACATATTAGCTAAACCAAAAACACTAAGTAATAGAATTAAAATTTTAACAGTAATAGCAAACACCAAGTTTTGTATCATAATATGTTTAGTATATTTAGAAATATCAATAGCAAGTAAAATCTTTGAAAGGTCATCTTTCATTAGAACAACATCACTTGCTTCAATAGCTGCATCTTGACCAACTGCTCCCATAGCAATACCAATATCTGCTCTTTTTAAGACTGGAGTATCATTAATTCCATCACCAACAAAGATAGTAATAGCAGCTCTACTTACTTTTTCATAATTAGAAAATTTATCAGTTGGTAGCATCTCATACTTAATTTCATCTATTTCAAGCTTTTTACCAATAGCAAGAGCGATTTCTTTCTTATCACCAGTAAACATATAAGTCTTTATTCCATGTTTCTTTAATCCATCAATTGTCTCTTTAGCATTTTCCTTAATACCATCATTTATAGTAATAGATGCGATATGTACTCCATCAATATTTAGATGAAGAATAGTATCATTATCACAATCACATAGACTTTTATTTCCAATTAATACTCTTTTATCATCCAAAGTAAATGATATACCCTTACCTTCTATTTCTTTATAATCTTTAATATCCTTATTATTTACTTTCTTATTACTTAAAGAAAGGATTGATTTAGCAATTGGATGATTTGAAAATGATTCACCTTTTCTAAGTATTTCTATAACATCTTCCCTAGTATAAGAGTCATTGGAAATATCAATACTTTCTACCCTAAAACTCCCAGTAGTAAGAGTACCTGTCTTATCAAAAATAATATTTTTAGCATTACTTAAATTATCTAAGTAAGTACTTCCTTTTATTAAGATACCTTTCTTACTAGCTACACCTATACCAGTAAAATAAGAAAGTGGTACTGATATAGCGATAGCACAAGGACAAGATATAACCAAGAAGGTTAATCCTCTATAGATACTAGACTTTAGTGTTACATCAGTAAAAATTGGTAACATGATTATAACTAAAATAGCAAGTATTATAACAGTTGGCGTATAAATCTTACTTATCTTAGAAATAGATGTTTCCATCTTTGTTTTTTTATCGGTAGCTGATTCTAATAACTCTAGTATTTTAGCAACAGTTGAATCTTCATATAAAGCTGTTACTTTTATTTCAATAATATCTTTTTTATTAATACTTCCTGATAGGACTTTAGATGATACTTTAACAGCTAATTCTTCACTCTCTCCTGTAAGTGCTGAAGTGTCAAGTGCTGATTCACCTTTAACGACTACACCATCAAGAGGAATCTTTTCTCCTTTTTTTACAACTAAGATATCTCCTACTTTTACATCCTCTACTCTTACTTTTTGTACCTCATTATCTTCCTTCTTATTAGCGTAATTTTGTTTAATATCAAGTAGACCTTTAATAGATTTCCGAGAATTATTAATAGCTTTCTCTTCTAGTACTTTACCAATGGTATATAAAGTTACTACCATCATTCCTTCTAGTACTTCCCCTATTGCTAAGGCTCCAAAACAAGAAATAGTTATTAAGAAATTTTCATTAATTGTTCTACTCCTAAATAATAACTTAATTGCATTAATAGTAGTTTTATATAAAAGAAGAGCATAAGATATTAAGTATAAAACTATTTTAATTATGTTAGGTAACTTTAAGAAATATCCCAATAGACCGATTGTTAAACCAATTATTAGGATTCTTAGAGAAAATTCATTTTTAGTTTCTACTTCTTCTTCTGATAAATAAGCTTCTGGCTCTATTTTTTTTACTAAATTATTAACTTCTTCTAAACTAAATTCTTTTAAAGATTCATATGATAATTTAGAAGTATTAAAATTAACTACTACATTTTTAAAGTCTTTGTTTTTATTTAAACTTTCTTCTATTTCTCTAGCACAATTAGCACAATCTAAATTATTTATATTATATTTATATTTCTTCATTTGTTTTTCCCTTCTTATGATTAATATGTTCTAAAGCTACTTCAAAAACTTCTTTTACATGATTATCATCTAACATATAATAAACTTCCTTTCCCTCTCTTCTTGTTTTTACTATTCCCATTTTTCTTAGAGTTGAAAGCTGATGTGATATAGATGACTTACTCATATCTAAGCTATTAGCTATATCACAAACACACATTTCGTTATTATCAAGAGCAAATAATATTTTAGTCCTAGTTATATCACCTAATATTTTAAAGAAGTCAGATACATCAGTTAAAGTATTTAATTTTTTTATTTTCTCTTTAGTATTATATACATTTTCTTCATGAATTATATTACAATCACAACTATATTTTTTCATTGTTATCCTCCACATCTTAATTATAGTTGAATATCTGTTCAACTGTCAAGAGTAAAAGAAAAAGAAGTTATTATTTTTTACTTCTTTACTAAACATTTACTTCTTTCTTTTTTATACCAATTAGCGAATAAAGATAGGACATTAGGATTAGTCTTAGCTAGTTCATCTTTCTCATCACTTGACATTTCACTAACAGTTTTAGAATACCCTTCAGGAATAAAAACTCCAAATAGCTTAGTATATTTATCACTATTAGTTCCTTGATATTCACTATATGCTAAAGTTCCTTCTTGACTAGATTCAAACACTTTAAAATTATCACCATCATAGTAAGCTAAACATTCCTTTAATAAACATTTTCTATCAGTTACATTTTTCATATTTTCTAAAAGACCTTTTATGCCAATAGTATCTAGTAAATTAGTCTTAATAAAAGCTCCCGGAAAATCAGGATTATTTGGATAATTTTTAACATAAAAGCCAGTATCCATAACAATTAGTGGTTTTACTATATTATCATAAGCACTAATAGCCTTATCAACAGTGATGCAAAATAGATCATTTTCTAATTGTTCAAAGAATCTATAGTTTTTACTGATAACATTAACATCAAGAGTAGCTAATTTTTCTTGTACCTCTTTCAGTTTTATATAATTATTAGAGACAAATATCAATTCATCTTCTGTCATAATATTCTTCCTTTCAAACAGAATATATTATAGATATTTTCTTCTGTTTTAGCAAGCATTTTATGGATATAAATTAAAGTATATATCACTTACACTCTTAGAAATTCTCCTTGTTACCATAGATGAGTAATTGATACTAGAGTTTTCTAATGATGAGTTTGGACTAGTTACTGTTATTGACATCTTTGGATTATCAGTTGGTGCATAACCAATAAAAGCAGTTGATACAGTTGGTGTATCTATTTTTCCATCACCATTACTATCAGTGAAACTTTGACTAGTACCAGTTTTACCTGAAGGATCATGACTAGCATCAATATAGTTTCTTCCTAATCCATAACTTTTAGTAGTAACAGCATGAAATCCTTCTCTTACTCTATTTAAATATTCTTCCTTAGTATTAACTTTATTTAAAACATTAGGCTCAAAAGTATAAATTACTTTTCCTAGCGATTCATCATCAGTTGATTTATGTACTTCTTTTAATAGATGTGGTTGATATCTTGTTCCTTTATTAGCAATTGTTGAAACATACTGTGATAACTGCATTGGAGTATAAGTATCATACTGTCCCATTACAAAGTCAAGTAGTAAACCTCCAGCTGTATTATCACTAGAAGTTCCCCTAGACTCAACAGGTAAATCTATTCCTGTTGCTACCCCAAGACCAAACTCATGAAAAGTATTTCTATAAGTATCAAAGATGCTTTTATCAACTTTAAATGGCATATTATAACTATATTGGTATCCAGCTACCTTCATAGCTGCTTTAAACTGATAAACGTTACTAGATAGAGCTAGGGCATCTATATCATTAATTCTTCCAAGGGTTTTCCAAGAACACTTCTTTTTAGTACCAGCTAGTTTTATACATTCATCTTGCTGATACTCTCCTATTTTTATAGCTCCTTGATTATAAGCCACTATCATACTAGCTCCTTTTACAACAGAACCTGATGTCATTGGAGAAATAACTACTCCTGCTGTATAATCAATTATTTTATAATCACCTTTTCCATCGGGTAACACTTGTTTACCAGCCATAGCTAGTATTTCTCCAGTATTAGGATCTTGAATAACAACAAAACTTCTATCATAATACTGGGTATTTGGCTGACCCTTTGTTTCTACTATTTCTTTTTTTAATATCTCTTCTACTTGTTTTTGTAACTCTATATCAATAGTTAAAACAATATCATTACCTCTTTTACCGTCACTTACAAGTTCTAGCTCATGACGGTTTAATACTTTATATACTTCTTTTTTACCACGCAAATAGTCTTCATACTGCTTTTCTAAATAGCTTGTTCCTACTCTATCATCAAGTGAATATCCTTTTTTTAAATAATAAGCTTTTTCTTCACTAGGTATACCATTATCTGATACAGTTCCAAGTATTGTTCTAAAGACATCTCCATAAGGATAACTTCTTTCCCAATCAAGTCTTGTATTAAAACCATCTAAAGTTTTATTATTTTCAGCAATATAAGCATATTCTTCATCTGTTACATCTTTTGTTCTAATAACTTTTTGATCATATGTATATCCTTTATTCATTAAGTAATATAAGTAAGCCGCTTTTTTATCTTCATCAGTAAAACTATTTAACTCATCATCTGTTACTCTTTCAATCTTAAGTTCTAAAATATCATCTTGAGTTAGTTTTCTTTGTTTTACTTTCTCATACTCACTTGCTTTTATTCTTTTTTTCATCTTTTCACTATTTTTTGCTACAAAGAATTCTCTTTTCATCCTATCTGTTAGCTTACTAATAGAAAGATTCAAATGAGGAGCTACTTTATAAGCTAAATTAATCTCATCAAGAGTTGTTCTTCCTTTTTCTTTCTGATAATAGATAGTTTTAACCGCTTTATTATCAACAATCACTTTACCATTTCGATCAAGTATTCTTCCTCTTGGAGCAGTTGATCCTTCTACTTCCTTAGTAGATAATGCTTCAAGTCTTTTTTCATATTTAACTTGATCTCTTAGCATTACTTGATATAAGTGAAAAGCTAATACTATAAAACAAAATAAGGAAATAGCTGCTATTGTAGAAAATCTTTTTTGATAGTAGAAGTTAGATTCCATTCTTAATTTATGTTTTTTATTTATCTGTTTTTTACTAGTTTTTTGCTTAATCTTTGGCATCTTATCACTCCTTCCTTAATAGTTTATCACATATTTTAAAATTTATTTCATATAAATTTAAAAGAAGGGATGAGTTTATGATTGAACGTTTTTTAAGAAAGAATATTACTAGTTTAAATCATCATTTAACAATGGGACTTTTAGAGAGTAAAGGTATTTACCCTAGTGAAGATGAATCTATAGTTATTACTAATTTTTTAAAAGAAAATTTAGATTTTATTCTTAATGATAGTAACTTTATCTATAGATTAAAGGGAATGATTAGAGATAATGTCTTTAATGGTTTACTAACTTTATATAATGATTATAGAGGAAAATATTTTAATTAAAAAAGAAGATTATGCTTCTTTTCTATCTAATGTTATATTACCAAAGGCATTATTCTTAATATCTTGTAGTATTATATTATATACTTTTTCATAAGATACAATTCCACCACGTTCTAAGCAACCTCTTTTAGTGCCTATTATATCTAGTACTTCTACTATATCATTATTATTATAACTAACTCCGTATCTTTCTTCTACTCTATCTTTATAAAGGTTTGATAATATAGAAAGAGCATAAATAGCTAATTCTTCTTTTGGAAGTATTTCTTCCTTAATTGAGGAAAACAAAGCTAGTTTTTTGGCTTGTTCTTGATTTTCTATTTTGGGCCATAGTATTCCTGGAGTGTCTAAAAGTTCTATATCGTTATTTACCCTAATCCAACTTAACTGTTTAGTAACTCCTGGCTTATTCCCAACAACAGTCTTTTTCTTTCCAGCTATTTTATTAATGAAGGTACTTTTACCAACGTTTGGAATACCAAGTACTAATACTCTTAATCCTCTTGGCTTAAGGCCTTTTTTAGCTCTTTTCTCATTTTCTAATTGTTGATACTTTTCACTAACACTAATTACTTTTTTAATATTATCACCAGTTATTAAATCAACAGGTACTACATCATTGCCAAGACTTTCAAAGTAATTAATTATCTTATCAGTCTCTACCTTATCACATAAATCATACTTAGTCATAATTATAATTTTAGGTTTAGATTTTATTATACTATCAACCTCTTCTATTCTAGAAGATAAAGGCATTCTAGCATCTACTATTTCATATACTAAATCTATTAAGTTTAATTTTTCTCCTATTTCTCTTTTAGTTTTAGCCATATGGCCAGGGTACCAGTTGATATTTGTTTTACTAAACACCTTATCTTTATTTTCATTCATTTTAGTCACTTCCTTTTTTCATTTCTTTATTATTATATCATAAAAAAATTAGATTTTTGAATTAGCTCAAAATCTATTTTAATTTTAATAGTTTAGAGGTTCTAAAGAAAAAATTTCTTTATTTAATGATTTTGCATATTCTATTTCTTTTTTGGTTGATGTACCTATATAGCCATCAACATTAACTACATATATTGCATCACTTATATCAATTTTTTTATAATGCAAATCTGCTAATAAAACTTGTTCTTCTTCATTAAACTTATCATTACTATAAACAGATTGAATAACTACATATTTATTTTTAATTTCTAAATCTCTAGCAACTTCCATCATTTTATCTTTAAATTTCATACTACCACATATTGTTACTACTTTCATAAGTTCCTCCTTCGATATTATTAACTTTAATTTTTCATTAGTTCTATATCATATTTCATAATTACTTCTAATTTATTATCTTCATAAACGATAACAAAGTCAAGATATTGATGACAACTTTCCTACTTAATTCTTTGATTTTTTGGCCATCTAATTTCTTTAAATTTATTTGATTTAATACTTCTTCAAGTAAATTTTCTTTCCTAAAAGTATGCTTTGTACAAATCTTTTTACTTATGCTATTTCTAAAATAATAGCATTCGTTCTTTTTACCTTTAACTAGCATCATGGCACCATTACAATCAACACATTTTAAGTATCCTGATAATATATCATTTTTATTAGTTTTCTAACAATATAAGTTATAGAAATTGATAGATATTCAAATATAGCAAATATAGATATTAAATATAAAGATGTTAATAATGTTGGCACATTACCAAAATGATAAATACTAAATATTTCTGCAAACATAAATGTTAAAACTAATATACTAATACTTAATATTATAATTGTTCTTTTTTTCATATAATTCTCCATTTCAACAAATTACTATTCATTTGTTTCATCTATATCTAAATATAGGTTTATTTCTTCTTCTGTTGGCGATTTGTCTATTAGTTCTTTTGGTAGTTGTTCTTTTAGTTTATACGTCGAAACACCTATAGGAGCATTGGTAGATTTCAAGACCAATCTACCGTTAACCTATTCTTTCCTCTACATAAGAATAAACCAATCGTAGGTATATCGTATTCTTTTTTTATTGTTTCATTAACTGCTGTTTCATAAAATCCTAATTGTCATATATATTCTGGTTTAAATTTTCTTGTTTTTAATTCAACGTATATAACACCTAAAGCATTCTCCTAATTCTAACAATACATTTCTTATTTTACTTGTTAAAGCTGTTTTCTCTTCTTTTTCCTTATATTCTTCTTTAATGTAATAAAATCAAAAATATACGAATCTTTTATGGTATTATTTACTAAATTGCTATCTTTTGGAGATAACATGGCATTAAAATTATTGTTACTATTTCCTATTCTTTTATGAAATCTGTTTCAATTTGAATAGCTAGTACATTTCTACTCCATCCATTTTTAATAGTATTTTCGCATATATTTTTCTAATATCCTTATCTTTAACTTTTTCAATTAGTAATAAATTATGTCACCCAGGTAATTTGGCAACAAGTTGTTGCCACTTTTCATCATCAACATATTCTTCATAGAATAATCTCATTGATCTTATATTTCTTTCAGAAAAACCTTTCATATTAGGAAAAGTTAATTTAAGTTCTGTTGACACTTACTTCTTAAAAATTCTGCACTACTGCTTCTTATAATTAAATCTTTTGCCACTTTTATCATCTCCTGTTTCTAAATTTTAGCTTTCTATAATCAACTCATCAAAGTCGTAAATCTTTCTAATTATACCAAAAAAAGGATATTCTTTTATCTATCTGATTATCAATTAATTAAATTCCATTTTTCTTTCTTTTAATCTCAATTGTTTTATTTTTTGCCTTTCAAAATTTTTATAATCTACTGATTCATGATATATATCATTAGCAAAATCAGTACTACAACAAAGTCTATCTGATATTTTCTTTATATCATCATAATTAACTTGTTCTGTTAATTGATGTAATTCTAAATAATTTCTTACTCTGTTAGTCAAATAAAGTGTTTTTTCTTCACTCTTTTTTAATAATTCTTTATAATTACAATAATCTTTTATTAATACATTATAAATTTTCATTTGTTTTTCATTTAAAACTGATACGTCAAACTTGTCAGAAATCACTCCCAAAATTTCAGTTACGTTATTAATATCTAAATTATATACATCCATTAAAAAATCAAAAGCATTACCACGAGAGCCACATCCAAGGCAATAAAATAAATGTACTCGTTCATCAACAAAAAATTCATAATATTCTGAATTATTTTTATGAAAAGGACACACATTATAATAAAACTTATTATTTGGATGTACTTTTACTTTGGGCATGTCGTCAATCACTTTATTAGAAAATAAACTGTTAAAATATGATTCAATTATACCAATTAAATAGATATCATTTTTAATTGAAAACATTATTTCATCACTATATTTTAAAACATCATAATTTCTTTCATTCATCATTTTCACCTATTTTACTTTTAATTTCAGAAAGTTTTTTTAAATTTTTAGACATTGATATAACTTGAGATGAAATAGGTAACAATTCATTATCAACAACAACATAGTTTTCTATCTTAACATTTGTTAAATCCATCATTTTTTGTAATTCATCTTGTATATAGTGTAATTGTATACAATGTGGAGACCTATCAACACTTGCAAAAATAATTCTTTTAACTTTCTTTGTTCTAATCATACCTCCTATCTTAGTAATTGCCATATTTATATGTGTCTCCTCCAAGCATAATTCATATATGTTATTTGATATTTGTTCTAACTTTTTAAAGCCTTCTCGTTGCATACTTTTTAAGCAACTACCTACAATTATTATTGTATCATCTACATCATATATATTACTTTTCATTAATATTTTCATAATCTTACTCCTTTATGTTCTTAAATTTTAATAAACTAACTTTTTATAACTACTGTTTTGTGTATAAAAGCTTTTTCTAATTTTTCAAGTTTTAATCATTGGTATTTCTTCTTTCCTAAATTCCACTCAATGCTTAACATTTTAACTGCTTGTTTTATCTCACTATAATTCATATACTTTCCACCTGAACATATTATAGCAAATAAAAAAGAAAAAGAGTATCTAAACACCTTATAAATATTAATTAAATTTTATATCACTAGATGTTCTTTATTAAATAAAACCTTTTATACTATTCATAAAATTTCGTTTTCTTACATGTTATAATACTTCCTTAAGAAAGTAATTTAATGGGAAAAAGCAAATTAAAAAGACCAGTTATTAGTCTTTCAGATAGTTAGACGAAATTGTATATTTCTTAATATCTAGTTTTTCTCATATTCACTATGTTTAATTTTTCTGCTATTGTCATACTCAGTATATCATTCATCTTATAATAATATTTATCTATAAGTTTTCTATTAGTTAACAATATCAATATAATTCATATTAGTATATACAAATATTTTAACTGGTTTATTAATATAATCATTTATTTTATTTATATTGATTGCTAGATTATCTACAGTAATAACTTTTCTTTCATTATCAAGATAATACTCAACGTCTGCTGTTACATTATGAATAATTTTATTGTTATCTAGATCCCCAGAAGTTTTATTATCATATATATTAATAACCTTTCCCTGTATTATTTTTCCGTTTTTCATAATAAATAAATTTAGATTTCTCTTTTTTCTTATCTTTAAATATTTCTTTAACGAAAAAGCAAACATAATGATAATGAAGGTACTACAAATTCCTATAAATACAAGATAACTAATGTCAATAGCGTTAAACCCATTAAATACAAACCATACTATAAAAAAAAGAAATACTGAAACCAATATTATCATTTGAAATAAACTTCCACTACAATCTTCGTCATGATAATTAATTCTCATTTAACATCATCTCCCTTACTATGATTATAGCAAATAATAAAGAAAAAAAGTATCTAAATACTTTTATACTCCACTAGATAACAATTTTTTAATATCTTTTTCTGATAATGATGATAAACTTTCACTATCACTTTTACCTTCTATTAGATTTTCACTAAGAATCTTTTTCTTATCTTGTAATTCAATAATTCGCTCTTCAATAGTACCTTTAGTTACTAACTTGATAACAGAAACAGTCTTAGTTTGACCAATACGATGAGCTCTATCTGTCGCTTGATTTTCAACTTGAGGATTCCACCAAATATCTAAGTGTATTACTGTATCAGCCCCTGTTAGATTAAGTCCTGTTCCCCCTGATTTTAAAGTTATTAGGAAACAGTTAGTATCATCATTATTAAACTTCTCTACCATATCCATTCTATCTTTACTCTTAACTGAACCATCTATCATATAGTAAGTTATATTATTCTTAGCAAATAGTTCTTTTACATTATCTAAAACTCTTTTAAAACTACTAAAAATTAATATCTTATGATTATTTTCAATGCTTTCTTTTACAACTCTTAACAACTCATCAATCTTAACCCTATCGCCAGTATAATTTTCATACATAACCGATGGATCAATACATATTTGTCTTAATTTCATTAATAGTTGTAATATCTTCATACGAGACTTTTCAAAGCCACCGTCTCTTATCATTTCATCCATTTCTTTTTTAGTATCTTTTAAGACTTTCATATAAAGCATTTTTTGTTTATCTGGTAAATCTATATATATTTTATTTTCTATTTTTTTAGGAAGTGACTTAACAACATCACTTTTCTTTCTTCTTAAAATAAATGGTTTAATTTGATTACTTAAGTTATTTAACACTTCTAGTCCTTTTTCATCTACATCTTTGATATTATATTTCTCTCTAAACTTAACTACACTATTTAAATAACCTGGCATAATAAAGTCAAAGATACTCCATAGTTCGGTAACATTATTTTCAACTGGAGTTCCCGTTAAAGCTATTTTACACTTAGCTTTAATCTTTTTGATCTCTTTGGTCATAGTAGCTTGATAATTCTTAATATTTTGGGCTTCATCTACAACACATAATTCAAAATTCATATCTTCATATTCATCTTTATCATTTCTAATTAGTCCATAACTAGTAATAAAAATATTATATTTATCTTTATTAGCAAATATTTCTTGTCTTTTAGCTACTGTATCTGATACTGCTACATATTTTAACTGTGGTGCAAACTTAGCAAATTCTTTTTCCCAGTTATAAACAAGAGCTGTAGGTACTACAATAATTATCTTAGCTAGAGGTTTTTCTTTTAATATTTGTTTAATAAAAGTAATCGTTTGTAGACTCTTACCTAGTCCCATCTCATCAGCTAAAATACCACCCAAATCACATTTATATATAGTATTTAACCATTTAACACCATTTTTTTGATAATCTCTTAATATTTTCTCATCATCTTTATCAAAAGAAACACTTAAGTTTTTATACTTTTTAAAGTTAGAAATAAACTCATCAAATAAATTATTAGTTTCAATATTTTTATATTTACTATTCTTTAAACTATCAATATATATAGCTCTATATTTAGGAATAACTGCATCTCCTTCTAAGATGTCAGTTTTTGATAAATCAAGATCTGTTATTAAATTATTTAATTGTTCTAACTCTTCATTATCTTCTAAGGATACTACATTATTATTCTTTAGTTTATAATATCTTTTCTTTTGTTTCAAAGCACTAAATAGACTATTTAAATCTTCTTGATTAATTCCTTCTACACTAAACTTATAAGACATTATTCCATCTTGTCCAATACTAAAGTTACTACTAGTAGAAACATTTTTCAAAACTTTAGTATTATCTATTTTCTTACTAGTAAATACTTGATACTTTTCTGATAGACTTGCAAGTACTTCATCTAAGAAATAATACATCTCATCATCATCTGTCATAATAAAAGAATTTTTATCTTCTATAAATTTATAGTTTAAGATATCTTCAACTACTTCAGCCTCATAATCATTATCTCTTAAAAAATCCGTCTTATCAAAATAATTAATCTCTTTTCCTTTATAATCTAAGACAATATCACATTTAAGTTTAGAATAAGATATGTCAAAGTATAACTTAACACTAGGTTTAGAAGGTAATTCTATTTCTGTTACGTTACTATCTATGGTAATATTATTTTTAACATTATTTAATAAGCCGTTGTTAAATTCTTTAATACTATTTTTATCAAAGACTAATTCATCTATCTTTCTTTGTCTTAATTGGGTTAGTAAGTCCCTATCTTTTCTATCTAATATATATAGGTTATGATTATAAGTAGCAAATTTATAGTCATAATCTAAAAATTTATAGTTTTCTACATCTTCTAATCTTAAGACGAAGTTACCATCACTATCTTTACTAAGATTATATTCCGTTGGTAAGCCATTATAAATTCTATAAATTGTACCACTACCCATTATAGTAAATTCCTTTTCTCCTATAATATTTAATATTGTTTCAAACGTTTTAATATCAATTGATATATAACTACTTGCAGAATAATAATATCCATTTCTTTGACTTCCTATCAAGTCACCAAGATATTCAAGTAATTCACTATCTTTATTATCAAAATAAAATTTATTAGGACTATAGGTCAAGTTTTTTCCAAATACATATTCTTTTCTTTCATTATAAGCATCTATAAAACTAGAAGCTTTACTATAAGTAGATAAAGTATACTTTTTCTTATTACCTATCTTTATCTTTAAATAAATATCTCTATAACTAAATTGAAATTCTAAGTTTATATCTAGTTTTTCTTTGATTGTATTTGAATCATTATTTTTATAACTTGCTAGTATTTCTTTTGATAAAGCTAATTTATCTATAAATT
>ULYS01052351.1_pt1 | contig 18216 bp, 20 predicted proteins | sample 1962381 | NCBI WGS metagenome assembly ULYS01 (sample SAMEA4835869, study PRJEB28245) | human gut metagenome | biome: gut microbiome; material: fecal sample | place: Denmark | collected 2008
TTTTTTAGTTATACAAATTCTGCAAAGTTAAGGAAATCTCAATTAATCGAGATGGCATAGAGTTTGCTGGCGAAATATTGAGAAAATTAAAGAGAGAAGCAAAATAAATAAGTTTAGTGATTTCTGAATCTTTATTGTCTTCATGTAGTATAATCAATACTAGAAGTTCTTTGGAATCTCTTTTTAAATCAATGGGTCTGCGAAAAAAAGTGAATTCAAGTTCTTTGAAAGATATGTTTTGTGCATATCTTTTTTTATTGACTAAATAGTTAAGTAGGTATATAGTTAAGCTACTTAAATAAAATTGGAGGTTCTTATGGAAGTTCAAGATGAAGTACTAGATTTATTGTTTGATCTAACATATAAAGTCACGAACTTTGTTCGAAATAACCGTCATTGTAAAGATGGGCCTAGAATCAAAGATGTGATGTTGTTTAAAACGATTTATAAAGCAGAGAATCATCAGATCACAATGAGTGAACTGGCAAATATTCTCGGTGTATCTCCAGCAGCTGTATCGCAGATGATTGCTGGATTTGAAAAGAAGGGTCTGCTTCAAAGGGTGCATTCGAATACGGATCGAAGAACGGTCTATATTCAAATTGTTCCAGAGGCAATCGACATGTTTCAAAAGCGTATGGATTCCCATATGGCTAATGTTTATTCATATTTAGATTATCTTGGGACATCTGACTGTGCGCATTTAAGAGATATTTTAAAAAAGACAGCTCATTATATGGAGGAAAATAAAAAATGACAAAGATTATGAAATATTTAAAACCGTATTGGCTATCCATTGTCCTTGCCCTTGGCTTGTTGTTTGGACAAGCCACATGCGAACTGACAATGCCGGATTATATGCAAAACATTGTCAATACAGGTATTCAAAATGGGGGTATTGAAAGTGGTGTCTATGAACAGGTTCGTGAAAGTACATTCAATTCGTATGTAATGTTCGCAACCGATTCCGAAAAAGATTTAATGACATCTTCTTATAAGCTGGTTACACCAAGTAAGGCAACTAAGGAAGAAAAAACAAGAATTCCAGCTTTGAAAACAGAGAATGTATATCTATTAAAAGATATCAGTGAAGAAAAGGAAGAAAAGCTTTCTTCCACTTTGACTCTACTTCAAATGACAATGGTAGAAGTGAGTAAAGAAGCTAAAGAAAACAATGTACAAATACCTCAACTACTGATGATGAATGGTATGGATACATATAGAAAAGCTGCAAAATCTGAGATTTCTAAACTTGGCGATTCGACAGTAACAAGCATGAGCTCACAATTTTTAAAGAAAGAATATAGTGATCTAGGTATGGATATGGAAAAGATCCAACAAGACTATATTATCTATTCAGGACTTAAGATGTTAGGCTATGCCTTAGGCAGTGCTGTATGTGCAATTCTAGTCGGATTTTTGGCAAGTCGTATTGCGGCAGGCTTCTCTAAAGATTTGCGTGAAGCCGTATTTGAAAAGGTGACACATTTCTCGAATGAAAATCTAAATACATTTAGTACATCCAGTTTGATTACACGTACCACAAATGATATTCAACAACTACAGATGACGGTGGCAATGTTTTTAAGAATTGTCATGTATGCACCAATTATTGGGATTGGAGCCATACTACACGTCATTGAGTCTGGAGCGAATATGACTTGGATTCTAGCTTTATGTGTAGTGATCATTTTAAGCGTTGTATTTATGATCTTTATGATTGTTATGCCAAAATTTAAGATCATGCAGAAAATGATCGATAAGATGAATAGTGTTGTACGAGAATTATTAGATGGAATGTTAGTGATTCGTGCGTTCAACAATGAGCATCTTGAAGAAGCTAAATTTGATAAAGCGAATAAAGACATTACTTCTATTTCTTTATTTACAACACGAGCTATGGCATTTATGATGCCAATCATGATGTTTTTAATGAACGGTACTACACTTATGATTCTATGGTTTGGATCGAAACAAGTGGATACCGGCATCATTCAAGTTGGTAGTATCATGGCCTTTATGCAGTATGCGATGCAAGTCATTATGGCCTTCTTAATGATTACCATGGTTGCGATTATGCTTCCTCGTGCCAATGTCAGTGCTTTACGTATTCATGAAGTATTAAGCAGTGATATTACAGTAAAAGATAAAGAGAATACGAAAGATTTCTCATCCAATATGCGAGGTGTTGTATCCTTTAAAAACGTATCTTTTAGATATCCAGGTGCTGATGAAGATGTTTTAAGCCATATTAGTTTTGAAACAAAACCAGGAGAAACGACTGCCTTTATTGGAAGTACAGGATCTGGTAAGTCGACATTGATCAACTTAGTACCAAGATTTTATGATGTGACAAGTGGATCTATTTGTGTGGATGGTGTTGATATTCGAGATGTCAAACAAGCGGATTTAAGAAGTCGCATTGGCTATGTACCACAAAAGGGTATGTTACTGTCGGGAGATATTGAATCCAACTTATTATATTCAAAGAAAGATGCCAATGCAAAAGACATCGAGTCTGCTTTAGCTATTTCTCAAAGTACGGAGTTTGTTTCTAAAAAACCAGAAGGCATCCACTCTGAAATCAGTCAGGGTGGTACAAACGTATCGGGTGGACAAAGACAAAGACTATCGATTGCACGTGCCATTGTGCGTAAGCCTGAAATCTATATTTTTGATGATAGCTTTAGTGCATTAGACTTTAAAACGGATGCCAAACTTCGTGAAGCTTTAGCTGCTTCTTGTAAAGAAACAAAGAGTACGGTACTCCTTGTAGCCCAACGTATTTCAAGTATTTTACATGCCGATCAAATCATTGTACTGGATGAAGGGAAAATGGTTGGAAAAGGAACACATGCTGAATTGATGGAATCTTGTGATGTGTATCAACAAATCGCATCGAGCCAGTTGACAAAGGAGGAACTTGCCAATGTCTAATCAGAAACAAAACAATCGTCCAAGAGGTCCAATGGGCCGTGGTATGCGTGGTGGCGGCGAAAAGGCAAAAGATTTCAAAGGTACAATGAAGAAGTTGTTCAACTATATCAAACCTTTTAAATTTACTTTCCTAATTGGAATTCTTTGTGCCGTTGTCTCCGTATGTATTATGGTCATTGGACCTAAGATTCAAGGAAATATTATTACAGAAATAGCCGAAGGCTTTATGAATAAAGTACAAGGCAAGGGTGGCATTGATTTTGATGCGATCAAAAAGACGTGTGCCTTATTATTAGCTATCTATGCCATGAGTACAGCCTTCTCGTATCTTCAAGGCTGGTTAATGAGTGGTGTTTCCAATAAAATGGGCTATCAGCTTCGTAAGGAAATGAATCAAAAGATTGATAAACTTCCACTATCTTACTTTGATAAAAACAGTCATGGAGACATTTTGTCTCGCTTTACTAATGATGTAGATACGCTAGTTCAATCTTTAAACCAATCTTTATCCACGATGGTATCAAGCATTGTACAAATTATTGGTTTTCTAGTGATGATGTTAAGTATTTCTTGGAAAATGACATTAACGGCTCTTGTTGTGATTCCACTCAGCATGATTCTAGTGATGGTAGTTGTGAAAAAGAGTCAACGCTATTTTAAGGCGCAACAAAAATCATTAGGCTTAGTCAATGGACATATTGAAGAGATGTATGCAGCACATACAATTGTGAAAGCTTTTAATGGGGAAGAAGATTCTTTAAAATCGTTTAAAGACTATAATAATCAATTGTATACAAGTGCATGGAAATCCCAGTTCTTGTCAGGTTTAATGATGCCATTGACAAACTTGATTGGTAATATTGGCTATGTCGGCGTATGTATTTTAGGCGGTTATTTAACGATTCATGGTGAAATTGCGGTGGGTGATATTCAATCGTTTATTACGTATACACGTAACTTTACGCAACCAATCTCACAAATCTCACAATCTATGAATATGTTACAGAGTACGGCAGCTGCTGCAGAGCGTGTCTTTGAATTCTTGGCAAGTGAAGAAGAAGTTGCTGAAGTACAAAATCCAGTTGTATTCGAAGATGTACAAGGCCAAGTAACTTTTGAAAATGTATGTTTTGGATATGATCCAAGTAAGATTGTCATTAACGATTTTTCGATGTATATCAAGCCAGGCCAAACAACCGCTATTGTAGGGCCTACAGGTGCAGGTAAAACAACGATTGTCAAATTATTGATGCGTTTCTATGAATTAAATGCAGGCGCTATTTATATTGATGGCCATAATATTACGGACTACACAAGAAGTGATTTACGTAATATGGTCGGTATGGTATTACAGGATGCCTGGTTATTTGAGGGAAGCATTCTAGAAAACCTACGATTTGGAAGACCCAACGCAACCGATGAAGAGGTTATGAAAGCTGCCAAAGCTGCGCATGTCGATCATTTTATTCGTACATTAGATCATGGTTATGATACTGTACTAAATGAAGCTTCTAGTAATATCAGTCAAGGACAACGACAATTATTAACGATTGCCCGTGCTTTCTTGGCAGATCCTAAAATCTTGATTTTAGATGAGGCGACAAGCAGTGTGGATACACGTACAGAAGTCTTGATTCAAAAGGGAATGGATGAGCTAATGAAGGGTCGTACAAGCTTTGTGATTGCGCACCGCCTATCTACGATTCGTGATGCGGATAATATTATCGTTATGGATCATGGAGACATTGTAGAAGTGGGAAGCCATGATGAATTGATGAAACGAAATGGTTTCTATACGAAGTTGTATAATGCACAATTTGAAGAGGCCTAAGCTATGCGTAAGATCATAGTGGATTTGAATGTAGTAAAAGATAACGAATTTTCAATGATGTATGAAATGTTTGGATTAGACGTACAAAATAAATCATACGAAGATTTTGAAAGAAGAATGCTGCAGATGTCCATTGAGACTATTATTGAAGTAAAGAATCGAGAACAAAATCTTACATCTTGTGCCAAATGGATCTTTATCTTAGAGGATATTCAACAAAAAAGTGATTGTATGTATTGTATTTGGGGTGAGTAAAACTTGTGGGTATAAATATACAATCTGATTTAAACGCAATTGATAGTCAAGTATGGGGTTTATTATGTTATTAAAACTGAAAAGTTTGAAATTGTGTTTAGGTTTATGTGGTATGATATATATACAATAAAGGCGAGGAACATTTGGTTGACATCGAATGAAGCCTTGGAGCGCTGATGACGCCATCGTCACCCTGGGCCCTTTAAAAAAAGCAATACAGGGACAACGCTCATCCAAAGGAGGCATTTTATGTGCCTCTTTTGCATATCATAAAGAAAGGTATAATATGTGGGATATAGATTTGTCTTTTTTGCATAATTTGATTAAAATCAAGTGTTTATTAGGGATAGAACATCTCATTTTAGATAAATCGCTTTCTTTTTGAATTAGATTCATATATAATAAAAACGTGTTAAGGAGTGTGAAATTATGAAAGACATTACCGAAACAATGACATTTACTACGGAAGAGATTCGTCGTGAAAATATCAAGATGATTCTTCGTGAAGTAAGTGATGCTTTGGAAGAACGTGGTTATAATTCAGAAAATCAGATTGCTGGTTATTTGATTAGTAACGACCCTGCGTATATTTCTTCTCACAAGAATGCTCGTAACTTGATCCAAAAGATTGAACGTTATGAAATCATTGAAGAACTTGTACGTGCGTATTTAGAGAAATAATGGATCGTATCATTGGTTTAGATCTTGGTTCAAAAACATGTGGTGTATCGATTTGTGATGCGCTTCATATTACGTGTCGAGCTTTAACGACAGTGCGTTTTGAATCGGATGATTATGATGCTTGTTTAGAAGAAGTTTTAAAGCTATTAAAAGAAAATAAAGTCAAAGAAGTAGTTTTAGGCTTGCCAAAGCACATGAATGGAGATATCGGAATTCGTGGTGAAATATCTTGTGAATTTGCCAAGAAATTAGAGTCTTCGGGTATTACAGTTCATCTATGGGATGAGCGACTAACAACGGTTGCGGCCGAAAAAATCTTACTACAGGGGGATGTTTCTAGAAAGAAACGTAAAAAAGTAATTGATCAGATGGCTGCCGTTCAAATTTTACAGAGTTTTTTGGACAGACAAAACGGGGGATTCTAGATCCTCCTTTATTTTTGAAAGGAAAAGTATATTTATGTTAGATTCAAATAGTTTATATGTATATGATGAAGATGGAAATGAAAAAAAGATGACCATCTTATTCACTTTTGACAGTGATGAAACAGGATGCCAATATGTGGTTTTCCAAGATCCAGACAATGATGAGGGCGAAGTATTCGCATCTCGCTATGACGACAAAGGTCAGTTGATTCCTATTGAAAGCGAAGCCGAATGGGAAATGGTAGAAGAAGTAATCAACACGTTTGTTGAGGACGAGGAAAATGCCGACTAGGCGAAAAGTCAATTCTGTAAGAGTTGTCCTATTAGTCGTTGTATTCATTTTAATTATCGCCGGTCTTGGTTCGATTTTTGTCGTAAAGACAGGACTATCAAGTACGGGCAACGGGGATAAGGAAGTAGTGTTTACCATTGAAAACAATGAATCAATTGATTCAGTTTTAGAGAATTTGAAAAAAGAGAATCTGATCGCAAATGCGAGTGTTGCCAAGCTTTATGCCAAGGTAAGTCACAACACAAACTTTGTGGCAGGTACTTTTGAATTGGATAATGGCATGAGTGTAAAAGATATTTTGTCTACCATTCAAGATAGTACAAAACTAAAGAAAGATGCTCTTGTCTTAAAAATACCGGAAGGCAAATGGGCTAAGGAGATTGCGGCTGAAATATCAAATTTATATGATGGAAAGTATTCTTCAGAAGAAATTTTAAATCAATGGAATGATATTTCTTATATTCAAACGCTCGCAAAGGATTATTCTTTCTTAAATGTAGATGATTTAAATAATGACAATTATAAAGTGAAATTGGAAGGTTATTTATTCCCAGACACATATTTCCTGGAAAAAAATGACTCTCTTGATGATATTACACGCGTTCTGTTAGATCGTTTTGATGTGATGTATAAAGAGAATAAAAAGGCATTTGATAAAAGCGACTTATCCATCCATCAAATTATCAGTTTGGCTAGTGTCGTTCAATTTGAAGCGAGTGAACCTGGTGATATGGCTAAAATTGCCGGTGTTTTCTACAATCGTTTAGATCAAGGCATGAAACTACAATCGAGTGTAACGGTATGTTATGCGTTGTATGATGATTTCAACGATCCAAAAGATTGTGAAACCAATCCAGAAGTCGATTCACCATACAATACGTACTTACATGAAGGCTTACCAATTGGACCAATTCTAAATCCAGGGGATGAAGCCATTAAAGCCGTATTGAATCCAAAAAAAACAGATTATCTATTCTTTGCGGCAGATATATACAACAAAGTGGATGGGAAAGTGCATTACACAAAAACGTACGAAGAACATTTAGAAGAATGCGAAAAATTAGGCTTAAATCTGTAACAATGTTTTGCATAATTTAAGGATTATGTTATAATTTTTTGTGCTAAATACAAGGAGTGATACCACATGGCAAATGAAAAATTTTACGTTACCCAAGAAGGTTATAATGATTTAATCAATGAACATGAAAACCTAGTTCATAAAGTTCGTCAGGAAGTTATCGTTGAGTTGCAGGAAGCTCGTGCACAAGGTGACTTGTCTGAAAACGCCGACTACGATGCAGCCAGAGAACACCAGGCTCAAGTTGAAGGCCGTATTCGTGAATTAGAGGCAATGATCAAAAATGCTGAAATCATTAGTGAAGCCGATAATGCGGAAGATAAAAAGACAAAGAATGTTGTAAAATTGGGATCTACTGTTAAAATCTTAGATTTATCAGACAACCAAGAAGTAACATTCAATATCGTGGGTACAATTGAAGCGGATCCATTCAATGGTAAGCTTTCAAACACAACACCACTTGCAGAAGTCATCATGGACCACAAAGTTGGAGATGTATGTACTGTAAGACGTGTTGAAGAACCATATGATGTAAAAATTCTTGAAATTAAATAGAAAAACATCAAAAAATTACGTATAAGAGAAGGGTGATATTTATGAAACGAACTCTTCTCTTTTTTTGTCTCTTTGTTTTCTTTACCTTTACCTGCTTTAACCGGTATACACCCATTACCTTACAAGAAGCCAAGCCCACATTGATGCAAGTGGAAATCAAGGGGGCCATTCAAAATCCGGGTGTTTATACTTTAAAGCGAAACAGCTCTATTTCAAGTTTAATTCAAATGAGCGGAGGCCTATTAGAAAACAGTGATACGTCTAGAATCAGTTTTAACTATATCCTAAATGATAAAGATGTGGTGGTGATTCCTGAAAAACAAGATGTAAAACTCATTTCTATTAATAGTGCAACACTTGAAGAGCTACAAACACTTCCAGGCATTGGCCCGGCCATTGCTCAAAGAATCGTTGAGTTTCGCAAAAGTAACACATTTCAATCTTTAGAACAAATCCAAAATGTCAAAGGCATTGGTCCAGCTATGTTTAATAAGATCAAGGATAAGATATGCCTATGATGTTGATACTTTCACTGGGCTTTTTGGCCTGTCTAATCTTAAAAGAAATACTTTGTATACTCTGTTTTACACTTTTCTTTCTTGTCTATCTATACTATCGGTTTAAAGATAAAAGAATATGGATTCTATTCATACTCCTGAGCCTATTGAGTTGTATCCTTGTATATCCAAAAGAAGTTCAACAACAGGATACATATAAAATTACAGAAATAAAGAAAGGGTACTATATAGGTAAAAATAGAGGTTCTAAAATTCTTATCCAAACAGATTTAGATCTAAGCTTTCAAGATGAAGTTAAAGTCAAACACATAGAACCCATTCATACAGATGATAATTTTACGCTGTTTAGTTTTACTCGATACAATGAAAATAAGAATATCAGGTTTAAGACGAATTCTGTAGAAATTATCCACAAATCAACATCATTCAAGTCTAGACTCTACAATTATTTAAAATTGAAACCCAATTCTTCCATTGTCTTATCCTTATACTATGGCATACACGATGAAAGTATAGATGAAATCTATACAATGCTTGGATATGGCTATATGAGCGCATACTACATTGTTTTGCATGTATTAAAGCGAAAGTGGGATGAGACAAAGATAAGAAGAATGCTTCTAGTCTTCAGTGTTTTATTTGGCCATTTCTTTGTGTTTACACTTTCACTCACACGATTTGTTTTATATCAGTTGAGTATTCTATTATTCACATCCAAACCCAATCAAATGGCTTTTACGATCCTTTGTTTTGGCATGATCTATCCAAATCAAGTACTATCCATATCTTTTGTATGTCCACTCTTGTTACAACTCGTATCGTATTTTTGTACCGAACACAAATGGATTGTACAAAAGATGGTCTTACTTGGATTGATGTTTATTTACTTTAAGAAAGTGAATCTTATTTCATTACTTTTCTTTAACATCTTTAGAAAACTATATGGTTCGATCTTCTTATTTGGATTTATAGTGCAGGATTTAATACACCTAAAATTACCAGACCTTACCATTCATTATGCACCCAGAATCCTATTTATAGTTCTATTTATCATCTTCTATATACAATGCTTAAAACACTTTAAATGGAAATACCTATGGATATGTATCGTTCCATTTCTAGAAATCTATTGTAATCCTTTCTTTCAAGTCTATACATTAAATATAGGTCAAGCCGACTGCAGCATCATTGTAGAACCTTTCCATAAAAGTGTAGTGATGATTGATTGTGGGCAAAATCTATATCGTGATAATGTCGAAAGAATTATTATGCCCTTTCTAGAAAACAAGAACATTCATGCGATTGATACATTGATACTTACACATGATGACTTTGATCATAATGGAGGATATGACAGTTTAAAAGATAAAATTGAAATCAAACAAGTTATAGAAGATTCAAATCAATCGGTTTATGTTGATTATCCATTTTATTTGTTGTTAAGTGAAAGAGAATCTAAGGATACCAATGATTCAAGTCTTATCAGTTATTTTACGTATGATCACTTAACCTATCTATTTATGGGGGATGCGAGTAAACAAATTGAAAAACAATTAATGGCTACATACGATTTAAAAGCCGATGTCATAAAAGTAGGACATCATGGATCGAATACGAGTTCAGACCCAGATTTTCTTGACTCTTTAGATTGTAAGATTGCCTTGATTAGTTGTGGCTATAAGAATAAGTATGGTCATCCAAGTGTTGAAACACTCAAGACATTAGAAAATTTACACATAAATACACTATGTACGAGTGATTGTGGAAGTATAGCCATGTATTCTTTATTTCACTTTTCATTTGTTGTCACAAACGATGGAATGTTTGGTATAATATGGACATGATTTATATTTTATACGGAAAAGACAAAAGCATGGTTTCTATGAAGCTAGAGGCTATAAAAAAAAGACATCATATTCAAGAAAACGTAAACATCTATGATGCCCAAGCGGATGAAATATCCAATGTTCTACAAGATTTAGATGCCTATTCGATCTTTGATGATGACAAGATGATTATTGTCAATAACTGTACGTTTCTTTCAAGCAAGAATACGACAAACTATGAAGTGGATCCTTTTCTAGTAAGAAAAGATACAGACACGATTCTTGTGCTTGTATGTCCAAGCGATAAACTGGATACAAGAAAGAAAAAGGTGAAAGAAATAAGCAATTACGCGACTTTATATTCTTGTTTAGCACTTGATGAAAAGTCACAAAAGTTCTATGTGCAAGATAAACTGAAGGAATATGGAGTCAAGGTCGATTTTAGAACATTAGATTGGATGACATCCAGAATGGGACTCGATCCCATGTGTATCCAGAATGAAATTGAAAAAATTTCCATCTATTCAAAACATCCAACGCTCGAAGATATACAAAATCTACTTGTCGTAGAACCTATGAATGATATTTTTAAAATGGTTGATGCCTTCTTTAGTCAAAATGGGATTTTATTATTAGCCTACTACCGTAACTTTAGAAAACTCAATATGCAGCCAGTAGCTATCGTTGCACTTTTGGCAAGTCAAATTCGTTTTCTATTCCAAGTACGCGTATTAATGGATGAAGGAAAGGCACAGGCAACCATTGCCCAAGAATTAAAAGCTAATCCATATCGCGTGAAATTAAATATGCAAAAGGCCATGCGCTTTTCAAGTGAAGCTTTACTTTACAATCTATCGTTACTTGCGGATTTTGATCAACAAATGAAAATGGGTAAGATTGATAAGGATGATGGCTTTGAATACTTCTGTCTAAACTTAATGATGAACAAGGAATAGCCTTGTTCATTTTTTGTATATTAAGATTTTGGTTTCGGAACAGGAAAATATTGTATGTAAAAAAACAATAAAATATCACATGATATAGATTATCAGGAACAACAAAAAGGACTGAGTACATTATTGTGCAGCTTATGTCATCAATCCTAGAGGCATGGGATTTGTGATTTAATAAGATACATAATCAAAACCAGAAGTTTATGATATCTTACTGGATGATAGGTACATAGATCATGGATGAAATTCTGAAGTATTTATAAATAATGCATACAATAAAAACTCCATCGCTAAAGACTGAATGGATTGGGATACCGAATGGTTGAGAAAGATGGAGAAGATATTGAAATGTTATCGGACGACTGGAAACGAACCGGGCATGCTATTTAGACGTGTGACTTTTTCGTAGGAAAAGTCTTTCTTGAGAATGTATTGATTGATTTTAGGGTAATTATTGGTATAATTATATTGAAGGTAGCAATACCTTTAGATGTGGTAAGCATCTATAAAAGTTGTGGTCGGATGAGAGACGGTAAACGCTCATGTCTATTTACATACTCGACAACCGAGAGAAAAGTTGTGGTCGGATGAGAGACGGTAAACGCTCATGTCTAATCATTGTCGACAACCGACAGAAAAACTTACCAGATATGTATTAAAAGGAGTAGTGATACTCCTTATTTTTTTTAGAGGTACACATGGGAACAAATCGAAATATATTAAGACCAGGTCAAAAGGAGCGATTACGTAAAGGCGCAATTCAAGGAAGTTGTTACTATAATCACTTTTTAAAAGATAAAACTTTTATCGTAGTTACAGAAGATTATATGTATTGTTCAATAACATTTAAAAAGCAAGATTTCTGCCATTTTACAGGACTATCTATAGCTCGAGTATCAGAAAGTAATTTCTTTGACATTTGCCTTAATGGGACTATTACTAATTCCAATATAAGAGACGAACAACATTATGACTACAATACATTAAGAGTCAAAAATAACATTTTAAAAAAATTAAATATGTTTTTGCATGCGGATGTGTCAACAAATTTATTTATTTCTGGTTTGGTTACAAATACATTTACTTTTTCTTGTGCTATTCGAAATGATACGGAAAATATGACAATTTGTTTTGTTGGAGAAAACAATCGCGCTCGCAGTCTTCGAAAAGCAAGAAATTCTAGAAATACTCAATCTGAAAAGCAAATCATTGGAATTTTTGAGTTGCATAATAACAAATGGGATAAATGTATATATATCCGCAACAGGCAAGATATTGTAGATAATTTTAATCATGATATTTTTTCTGATGAGCTAAAAAGGTATTTACATATTGATTAATTACTTACGTTGATTTTTTGAAAGTCACATTTAATAAAGAACAATATAGATATTATTATCATCAAATAAACTAGTACTATTTACCTTCAGAGGCAAAAGAAATGTAATGGCATATTATCTACAAGTTTATCTAGCATTATTTCGATATAATGAGTTACATACAATGATATTTGGAAACAAGAAGTTTCAAAATAAATTCATGAAGATCAATAATATCTTAAGTGGTGTCCGATATAAATATATATCCTCAGAAGTCAATTTGTATAAAAACGTTGTGTAAGTGTCAATTCTAGCTCTATATCCTAATTCATTAAATGTGCTTATATGCGATAAAAAGCACCTCGAAAATAGGGGGCGTTTACTCATCTAATGCAGCCATCAAATCTTCTATTGTTGAATAGGAAGGTGTGTTTGGATCATTTAACATTTGTTTGCCTTCCTCAATGGCTTCGGTTGTAGTTTGGTTTGGTTCGTGATTCTTCAAGTTTTCCTCCAAAACAAAAAAAAGAAGTCATATGACTTCTTAATCCTTCATTACGCGATTTCGTTAATAGCTTTAGCTAAACGTGCTTTTTGACGGCTAGCGTAGTTTTTGTGGTGAATACCTTTAGCTACGGCTTTGTCCAATTTTGAACTGCAGTCGTTGTAAGCTGCTACAGCAGCTTCTTTATCTTTAGCATCAACAGCTGCTAATACAGCTTTAATACTTGATTTCAATGCTGATTTTTTAGATACGACTAATTTGTGAGCCTTGTTATTTGTTCTAACACGTTTCTTTTGAGATTTAATCTGTGGCATGAAGTGCACCTCCTGACATAAATTGCAAATGGATTATAGCAAAATTTCTGATTTATTGCAACACAACTTCAAAAAAATACGCTATAATACTCTAGTATTGGAGTGATATTATGGAAAATAGACGCATTATTTTTATGGGAACACCCAAAATTGCTAGTGTCGTATTAAAAACAATGTTAGAAAACGATATACATGTAGGCTTGGTGGTAACACAGCCGGATAAGAAAAAGGGTAGAAAACAACAGCTTGTCTATTCGGAAGTCAAAGAAGTGGCTTTAGAATATGACATTCCTGTATTTCAGCCTGTTAAAATTAAGTCAGACTATCAAACGATTCTTGATTTTGCCCCTGATTTAATTGTGACATGTGCTTATGGACAAATTGTACCTAAGGAAGTCTTGGATCTTCCTGTGTATGGTTGTGTGAACCTTCATGGTTCTTTGCTTCCTAAATATAGAGGGGGAGCCCCAATCCAAAGAGCCATTTGGAATGGTGATAAAGTAAGTGGAATGTCCTTAATGAAAATGGCACCTAAAATGGATGCAGGACCGGTTTTAGCCCAAAAAGAAATTGAAATATTGCCTGAAGACAATTCTACATCTTTATTTGAAAAGATGGGTATTTGTGCAAGTGAATTATTACTGGAACATTTTGAAGAGATTTGTTCTGGCAAGGCTGTCTATGTAGAGCAGGATGAAAGTCAGGTTGTATTCTCGCCTATTTTATCTAAAGAAGAAGAGCATATTGATTTAAATCAGGATGATGAACACATTTTGAATCAAATTCGTGCTTTCTCAGATGCACCAGGTGCTTATGTATTGTTGAATGGAAAGAAATTTAAGATTTTAAAGGCAAGTTATTTAGATGAACAGAATGAGTTTGGACGTCTTATCAAGATTAACAAGAACAAACTTGGCATTGGCCTTCATTTGGGTACACTTGTGATTGAAACTTGTCAAATGGAAGGAAAGCCAGTCATGGATTGTGCAAGCTTCTTTAATGGACAGGGTCGTAACTTAGTAGGAAATATTGTAGAGTAGGGGAAAATCTATGGATCAAAAGAATGTTCGAAATTTTTGTATCATTGCACATATTGACCACGGAAAAAGTACGTTAGCCGATCGTATCTTGGAACTTACAGATACGGTTGAAAAGCGTGAAATGAAAGATCAAATTCTAGATTCAATGGACCTAGAAAGAGAGCGTGGTATCACAATTAAATTAAATGCCGTACAGCTTGTATATCATGCCAAAGATGGACAAGACTACTTGTTCCATCTTATTGATACACCAGGCCATGTCGACTTTACATATGAAGTGTCTCGCTCTTTAGCGGCATGTGATGGGGCTATTTTAGTTGTCGATGCAGCTCAAGGCGTACAAGCACAGACTTTAGCCAATGTATATTTGGCATTAGAAAACGACTTGGAAATCTTGCCTGTATTAAATAAGGTGGATCTTCCTAGTGCCCAACCAGAAGTGGTAAAAAAAGAAATTGAAGATTTAATTGGATTGGATTGTAGTGAAGCGGTTGAAATCAGTGCTAAATCGGGATTGAATGTCGATAAAGTGCTAGAAGAAATCGTGCATAAACTACCAAGTCCAAAAGGGGATAAAGAAGCACCAACACAAGCTTTAGTTTTTGACTCTTTCTATGATTCCTATCGTGGAATTATTGCGTTTGTATCGGTAAAGAATGGAACAATCAAACCAAAAGATAAGATTCGCTTTATGGCAACAGGCGCTGAATATGAAGTCACAGAAGTTGGCGTTCGTACACCAAAAGAAGTGGTGGAAGACCAATTGAACTGTGGAGATGTAGGATGGGTCAGTGCAGCCATTAAAAACATTGAAGATGTTCGTGTCGGTGATACGATTACAGTTGCATCCAATCCTGCAAGTGAACCACTATCTGGATATCGTGAAATGCATCCGATGGTCTATTGTGGTTTGTATCCTGTAGACAATGCGCGTTATGACGACTTAAAAGAAGCATTGTCCAAATTAAAATTAAACGATGCGGCTCTACATTTTGAACCGGAAACATCACAAGCTTTAGGGTTTGGATTCCGATGCGGATTCTTAGGCTTATTACATATGGATGTAGTTGAAGAGCGTTTAGAGCGTGAATACAACCTTAGTTTGATCGCAACAAGTCCTTCCGTAATTTATCATGTCTATAAAACAGATGGTACTATGGAAGAAATCGATAACCCATCGGCTTTACCAGAACCTCAAAAAGTGGATCATATTGAGGAACCATATGTGAAGTGTGACATTATGGTGCCAAAAGAATTTGTAGGTCCGATGATGGATCTTTGTCAGAAAAAACGTGGCGAATATGTAGACCTTCAAGTTTTAGATGATGTCCGTATGATGATGGTTTACCAAATGCCATTAAGTGAAATTATTTATGATTTCTTTGATAAGATGAAATCTTGTACAAAAGGATATGCTAGTTTTGACTATGAATTTAGTGGATACCGTACAAGTAGTCTAGTAAAGATGGATATTTTATTAAATGGACAGATCGTCGATGCCCTATCTACCATTGTGTTTAGAGATTTTGCGTACAACCGCGGTAATGCGATGGCCGTAAAATTGAAAGACTTGATTCCTAAGCAGCAATTTGAAATTCCTGTGCAGGCAGCTATTGGTGGAAAGATCATTGCACGTACAAACATTAAGGCATTGCGTAAAAACGTATTGGCAAAATGTTATGGTGGAGATATCTCACGTAAAAAGAAATTGTTAGAGAAACAAAAAGAAGGAAAGAAACGTATGAAGATGGTTGGATCGGTAGAGATTCCTCAAGAAGCCTTCATGGCCGTTTTAAGTATGGATGACGACTAATGGTACCATCAGCCTATGTACATATTCCGTTCTGCGATTCGATATGTGCGTATTGTGATTTTGTCCGGATTCAAAAAAATGAACAATTCTTTTCACTTTGGAAAGAAAAGTTAATACAAGAAATTCAAGAGTATAAGATTTCAAATCTTCATACTCTTTATTTTGGTGGGGGCACACCAAGTGTATTGAGTTTGGATGATTTTGCATCGATAAGAAATTGTTTTCCATCAAGTATTGATGAATTTACCGTAGAATGCAATCCCGAATCTTTAGATGAAGAAAAACTAGCATCTTATGTTTCTTTGGGAGTCAACCGTATTAGTTTGGGTGTACAAAGCTTTAATGATGACTTATTAAAAATATGTAATAGAAAACATACATCAGACCAAGCTAAGACTGTCATTCAAATGATTCAGTCTAGTGGGATTCATAATTTCTCCATTGATTTAATTTTTGGACTTCCCAATCAAACAATGGAAGATGTGAAAAGAGATATTTCCACATTTTTAAGTTTAGATATACCACACTTATCCATCTATTCTTTACAGATTGAAGAAAATTCAATATTTGGAAAGACAGGCGTTGAACCCATCGATAGTGATTTAGAAGCAGATATGTTTGAATATATTACGAAAACACTTGAAGCAGCCGGATATATTCATTATGAGATTTCTAGCTTTTGTAAGCCAGGCTATTATTCCAAACACAATTTAGCGTATTGGCAAGATAAAGACTTCTATGGCTTTGGCTGTGGTGCAAGTGGAAGACTTGATGGCATTCGTTATGATAATACGACAAGTTTAAAGAAGTATTGTTCTTTGGGTCCTTGTTCTACATATATTCCTGAACCACTATCTGAACGAGGTATGGATGCGATCATGATGGCATTGCGTACAAAGTTTGGATTGAATATAAGAGAATGGAATTTGAAATATCAGAATGATTTTAAAAATCATTATGCAACTGTATTAGATACGTATCGTGAGTATTTTTGTTTCGAAGGGGAATGCATCTATTTAAATGATGCTGGACTTGAAATATTAAATACGATTCTAGTTGATTTTATGATGATAGAATGATATCATTTAATAGCTTTTGTACTGAGAGTCTGGAAACTTCCAACCTTTCGCTCGGTAGAAAAGGACTAATATACATGGAGGAAGAAAAATGTTATTAAAATCTGAAAAACAAGCAATTATGCAAGAGTATGCAGTACACGAAGGTGACACAGGTTCTCCTGAAGTTCAAATCGCTGTATTGACTGAAGAAATCAACCGTTTAACTGAACACTTCAAAGAACACAAACACGATTACCACTCACAACGTGGATTGATGAAAAAAGTTGGTCGTCGTAAAAAATTGTTAGCTTACTTGAAGGGTAAAGATTTAGACCGTTACAAAGCATTGATCGCTAAATTAGGTTTAAGAAAGTAATCGAAAAGATTACTTTTTTTTACCTTCATAAGAGGTGGTTTTAGATGCATATTGAAAAATTAAATACAATTCAACACAATCATTCTTTGGTTGCGATTAAAGATACTTTTAGTGTTGATTCAAAAAGATATTTGACATACTATGATGAAAAATGGGAATGTAAATTATTTTTGAATTTCAAAACTATTGAAGAAGATAACGAAAATAATTTGATTGAAAATTTATCCTCAAATTTATCTATTAATAGAAGTTCAATTCGTTGTGAAATCAAGGGAAATCAAGTAGATGAAAAGTATTCAGTAAGTCATAAAGAGATGAGGACGTATAATCATCGATTGTATGAAGTATCTATTTCTAATTTCCCTGAAATCATGCGAAATGATAATTTTATGTTGAATGGAAAACATTAGGCTTAACAGATACATTGGTGACTTGTTAAT
>ULYS01030807.1_pt1 | contig 17665 bp, 13 predicted proteins | sample 1962381 | NCBI WGS metagenome assembly ULYS01 (sample SAMEA4835869, study PRJEB28245) | human gut metagenome | biome: gut microbiome; material: fecal sample | place: Denmark | collected 2008
TACGAAGAATGCTTAAGCATTCTTATTTAATAATCATCCGATAAAGGATTAAAGATCATAATACCTTTCAAATTCGGCGGGATGCGGAATCTGATTGATGCGTGCAGCCTCTTTGCGCTTGCGATCGATCCAGATATTGAGGAGCCTCTCGGGGAATACACCGCCGCGGGTCAGATAGTCATGGTCTGCTTCAAGGGCATCAAGTGCCTCGTCAAGGCTCTTGGGAAGGCTGTCGATCTTTGCTTTTTCCTCTTCGGGAAGGTCAAACAGGTTGAAATCATAGGGACCCCAGCCGCATACGGAAGGATCGATTTCGTTGATAATGCCGTCGAGACCTGCCATAAGGATTGCCGCATAAGCATAGTAGGGGTTGCAGGTTCCGTCGGGGTTGCGCAGCTCGAAACGCTTAGCCATGGGCGATTTTGCGTAAGCGGGGATGCGAATTACCGCAGAGCGGTTCGCTGTTGCATAGCCGATGGTAACGGGAGCTTCAAAGCCGGGAACAAGGCGTTTGAAACTGTTGGTGGACGGGTTTGTGATTGCGCAAAGACTCTTTGCATGTTTAAGCAGACCGCCCATGAAGTTGTGTGCAAGCTTGGAGAGCTGAGCATAGCCGTTTTCATCATAGAAAAGGGGCTTGCCGTCCTTGGTGAGCAGCATGTGAACGTGCATACCGTTGCCGGCTTCCGCATAGATGGGCTTGGGCATGAAGGTTGCGGTGCAGCCTTCTTCAACGGCAGCGTTGCGGATGATGTATTTTGTTACCATGGTGTTGTCTGCCATTTTGACAACATCATCAAGCTCAACCTCGATTTCAAGCTGGCCGGGGCCGCCGACTTCGTGGTGATGATACTTGACTTTAACGCCCCAATCTTCCATAAGCATGCACATTTCGCTGCGGAGATTGTAATACCTGTCCTGCGGAGCACCGATGTGATAGCCGCCCTTGTGCGGAATCTGGAAACCGTCTTCACTGCTGCCGGTGTTCCAATCGGCTTCTTCGGTGTCAATTTCACAGCGAACGCATTCGGGACGAGTCTCGAACTGAACATTGTCAAACACATGGAATTCGAATTCCGGTCCGATGATCATTTCGTCGGCAATGCCGGATTCACGCATGTATTCAACAGCGCGCTTGATAACGTTGCGGGGATACTGATCGAACGGGCGGTTCTCGGGGCGGTCGATAATCATTGCATCGCCGCTCATGGTGAGGGTCGGAACCTCCGCAAAGGGATCGACAGCAGCGGTGGAAAGGTCGGGAATGAAGACCATATCGCTGTTTTCAACGGGTGCGTAGCCGTAGTTGGAACCATCAAAGCCGATGCCGTATTTCATCGTGTTTTCATTAAAACGGGCGGCGGGGATGGTGATATGACGCCAACGACCGTCGATATCGGTCATTTTGAAATCGACCATTTCAATTTCATTGTCAAGGATGAATTCCTTTGCCTGCTCAATTGTTTTAAACAGCACGGGTGAAACCTCCTGAATAGGTAAAATTTTTTTGAACGAAACAAAACCCATTGCTTCCGTTCATGCTTATTGTGACAGATTTTTGCCGATATGTCAAGGAAAACACGATATATATTTACCTGTATACGAAAAGCAAACGGCGATGCGGCAATTTCTTAGCCGTATCTTATCCGTGTACATGATAAAATTAAACGCACAGCAACCGAGAGGCTTTGCTGCGCCGTCAAATCGACAGGCACAGAATAAAAACATACGAAATCAATGCGTATGCGGCCGAAACGGTGCATCGGAAAAATCAGGAGGAAGGTTAATGGATATTTTTGATATTTTAACGCTTATCGGCGGTCTGTGCCTGTTTTTGTTCGGCATGAACGTAATGGGTGACGGACTGGAGCGCAGAGCGGGCGGAGGGCTGAAGCTTTTGCTCGGCAAGCTGACAAACAACCGCATGAAGGGCTTCCTGACGGGTCTCGGAGTGACGGCGGTGATTCAAAGCTCATCAGCAACAACGGTTATGGTCGTTGGGTTTGTTAACTCGGGACTCATGACGCTTAAACAGTCCATCGGTGTTATCATGGGGGCGAACATCGGCACAACGGTAACGGCGTGGATTCTGAGCCTCGGCGGAATTTCAAGCAGCAATGTCTTCGTTCAGCTTTTGAAACCCACATCGTTCACACCCGTGCTTGCATTGATCGGAATGATTCTTTTGATGACGGGGAAAACGGACAAAAAGAAGGATACCGGCACAATTCTGCTCGGTTTTGCAACGCTGATGTTCGGAATGGATACAATGTCCGGCGCTGTTGCCGGGCTTGCGGATGTTCCCGCCTTCCGCAACATGTTCATAATGTTCAAAAATCCGCTTTTCGGAATGCTTGCGGGTGCGGTGCTGACGGCGATAATCCAAAGCTCATCGGCCTCCGTCGGCATTTTGCAGGCGTTGACCGTCACGGGACAGGTATCTTACGGCGCGGCGATTCCGATCATCATGGGACAAAACATCGGAACCTGCATAACGGCGATCATATCCTCTTTCGGAGCCAACAAGAACGCAAAGCGTGCCGCAATCGTGCATCTTTCGTTCAACGTTATCGGCACGGTGGTTTGGCTGATGGTGTTCACGATCGTTTCCTATGTTTTCAAACCACTGTTGTTTGATACGGCGGCAAGTTATTTCGGCATTGCTGTCGCGCATTCGCTTTTCAATATCCTTTGCACCGCGCTGCTGTTTCCGGCTGCGCCCCTGCTTGAAAAAATTGCGGTTCGGCTTGTTCCGGACGGAAACAAGAAGGACACGATCTCCGAACTGGACGACCGCCTGCTTGCAACACCCGCAATCGCGCTGGAACAATGCGAGCGCATGGTTGAAACCATGGCGGAGGAGACGGCGGAGGCTTTCAAACTGAGCATGGATATGCTCACGAATTATGATGCGGATTCGGCGGGAAAAATACGTAAAGCCGAGGATAACAGCGATCATCTGGAGGACATCATCGGGACGTATCTCACCAAACTCAGCAGGAATCAGTTGACGGAGGACGACAGTGCGGAGGTTTCCAAGCTGCTCAAAGCGATAGGCGATTTTGAACGAATTTCGGATCACAGCGTCAATATTCTTGAATCGGCGGAGGAACTCCGCAGCAAAAAAATCGAGTTTACCGGACGGGCAAAGGCGGAACTCGGCGTGCTTTGCAGTGCCGTTTCCGAAATTTTGACGGCTGCATGTGCCGCATTTAGGGACAGTGATCCCGAAAAAGCGATGAAAATCGAACCTTTGGAGCAGGTTATTGATGATTTGAAGGTTCAGCTGCGCGACAGGCACATTGCACGGCTCAAGAACGGCGAATGCACGGTTGAAGCGGGATTCATTTGGTCTGACATACTGACGAATCTTGAACGTGCATCGGATCACTGTTCCAACATTGCTCTATGCGTTATTGATGCGGGCAAACACAATATGAACATGCATGAATCTCTGTCCGAAATGAAGAAGGATAATCCCGCATTCGAGGACGAGTTTGACATGTACACCCGCAAGTATCGCATAACAGGCTGATAACGGAGCGACAGCATTGCCGCATTGCGGCAAAACCATATTCAATCGTTAATTTCTTCATGCATACAAAAAGCGGACGGAGGCGGAACCGTCCGCCTTTTTGTTGTGCCGCACTCCTTTTCGAAACAGCCGGAGACCGTTTGAATTTCGGCATAAAGCGGCAGTACTTAAACGAAATTAAATCAATGTCCGGATTCAATCGAAAAAGCAGGTTTTGCGGATAAATTCGCACTTCGGGCAAACGGCGGGTTTTATGCATTGCGCGGAAGGGGAATGAGGGATATAATCAATCGTGCGGTGCGGCGGAAGCGTGTCTGCCCGCAAAAACATCGCATCCGCAAAACGGGTAAACGGATATAAATGAAAAGGAAGGAAGCTTTCGCTGCGGCGGGAGCAGCGGTCATAAAAACGGTTATGAAGATTAAGGCGGCTCGGAATTCAATCGAAACCGATTCATCCGGCAAAGAAAACACGGCAGTCAATGCGAACACGGCGGCGGGGGAGGAAAAGACTTTTCTCGGCACGGAACCTATCGGCAGGCTGCTGTTTAAGCTGGCTGTGCCGACGGTCATTGCGCAGCTTGTGAACATGCTTTACAACATTGTTGACAGAATCTATATCGGTCATATACCGGGTGACGGCAGTGCCGCGCTGACGGGCGTGGGCGTGTGTATGCCGCTCATACTTATCGTTTCCGCGTTTGCCGCATTTGTGGCCTCCGGCGGTGCGCCGCGCGCTTCAATAAGCATGGGCAAGGGTGATTATGACTCCGCCGAAAAAATTCTCGGCGGCTGTGTTTTGATGCAGGTTGTGATTTCCGCCGTGCTGACGGTGGTTCTGCTTGTGTTCGGCAGGGATCTGCTGCTTGCATTCGGTGCAAGCGAAAACACGATTGATTATGCGGCGGATTATATGAGCATATATGCGATAGGAACGCTCTTTGTGCAGCTGACGCTCGGCCTGAATGCCTTTATCACGGCGCAGGGCTTTGCAAAATACGGGATGCTGACGGTGCTTATCGGCGCCGCTGCAAATATCGTGCTCGATCCGATTTTTATTTTCGGTTTCAAAATGGGCGTTCGCGGCGCGGCGCTTGCAACAGTCATTTCGCAGGGGATATCCTGCATATGGGTCATTTTGTTCCTGCGCGGGGGAAAAACGGTTTTGAAGCTGAAGCGTGAAAACATACGCTTTGCTCCGCGCATTATACTTCCGTGCATCGCACTCGGGCTTGCAACGTTCATCATGCAGGCAAGTGAAAGCGTGATTTCGGTATGCTTCAATTCATCGCTGCTGAAATACGGCGGGGACATTGCCGTGGGCGCAATGACGATCCTCACAAGCGTGATGCAGTTTGCAATGCTGCCGCTGCAGGGCGTTGCGCAGGGCGCACAGCCGATTTTGAGTTATAATTTCGGGGCAAAAAATGTCGACCGTGTTAAAAAGACTTTTTTCCGTCTGCTCACCGTAAGCCTCTGCTATTCCGTCGCGCTTTGGGCTTTCGTGATGCTGGTTCCGAAAACCTTTGCCGGAATATTCAGCCCGAATCCGGAGCTTGTAAATTTCACCGGTGATGCTTTGCGAATATACTGCGGTGCGCTCTTCCTTTTCGGAATTCAAATCGCCTGCCAGATGACTTTTGTTTCCATCGGCAACGCGGGCTGCTCAATAATCGTTGCGGTTCTCAGAAAATTTGTGCTGCTCATACCGCTGATTTATATCATGCCGCAGCTGCTTGCGGATAAAACAAATGCGGTTTACACTGCCGAACCGGCTGCCGATGCAATTGCGGTAACATGCACGGCGATACTGTTTTCAATCGAATTCCGAAAAGCCCTGAAAAAACTGAATGCGGATTCCGCAGGTGCAGCACAGCCCGCAAAAACGGACTTGTGGGTTTAGTTCTCCGAAACAATGCTCCGCAGTGCCCGGTGTTTTATGATAATGTGCTGACGGAATAATGTATCGATAACAAAAAGCCGCCTTCCGAAACTGTCGGTCGGCGGCTTTTGTGAACCAGATATTCTAAATAAGCTTGTTATCCAAAATTTTTGTTAACTCTGATTTAGTTATGATTCAGTCAATGTTCATAGGGAGCATGAAACGAGCGACTCTTTGAACGTTGAACTTTATGTAATTACAGATTTTGCAAGTTGAATAAGCGGATCCTTCAATCCAGACATGTCCGCTTTTTGCAACCCTGAAACACCTTGTGCATGTCCGCCAATGGTAGTTGTCGTCATGAGAATAACTGCCATACGAATGAGAGCCAGTGTGTTTGACACTGATTTTATCAACGGAAGCACCGTTTGCGGTGGAATTATTAAAATAATACTCCATAATCTGCTTCCAGTTATAACCGCGCTCTACAGCAAGGTAATTGGAACCGTTTTGCTGTAATTTACCGGATCCCTTCCCTTGGGAACTATAAGTTCCTGCCGTGTATCGAGTGGTGAAAAGCTTTTCGGTTCCACTGACCGTGCAAGTTACTCGAATTCCATCCAGTGCGTTGATGGCATTTCTCATGCTCACCTGATTTGCAGAAGAGGCACGGTTTACACTCATGTATGCAACTTCTCCAAATTTAACATCGTATCCACTGGCATCATGATAACCAGATGCAAGCATCCACCAGCAGTACATCTTGACCGCCATTGCATTTGCACGTACGGCTTGCTCAACGTAACCCATGTTGCCAATTTCGTTGCAGAGAGCGTTGAAAATGCAGTCAGCGAAACTGACCGAATGAATAGCTCCGTTTTCATCCTTAGCACGTATGGTTGCCGGTTCAGATATATAGTTGACAAAGCCAGAACCAACCTTGAGACCAGACGAATCAACGTGATACGGGTAACTTGCTCCAACATACCAGTGACCTGATTCTTTTACGAGAATCATTACTCGTTCACATTTTCCGGTCCTAAAATAGGGACTGGATTCATCGGCTACGATGTTTGCTGTAACCTTATAACATGCAACTGTATCGGAAGAAGCATAATAAGGGAGCAACTCCGTATAGACCGTTGAGGCATATTCGTTGCTTAACAAACTGAAATTGAGCAGTTCGGCTGATTCGATAGCCATAATGCCAGTTTTGGAGTTAACATATTCAGGCGAAGAAACAAGCTCCATGTATTCTTCCCGTGCAGCGGGGGCATAAGTTTCGACCCAGTCGTACCAGTTGCCAAGGTTGATGGTATTCCAGTATTCCTGGATGATCTCTGCTTGCTCGGTTAGAACATCAGAAACGCGCACTTCCGCAGACAATGCAGGGACTGCATTCAGGATACAGACGAGCGTTGAAAAAATGATAATCAAACTTAATATCCTCTTCATACGTAAATCCCTCCCAGTTTTTACTCAAACCTGATATTTTCCGCAATATAAGCGGCAAGCCCTGCGGCGTTGTCAACGCTGTTGGAAAGCTCAATGATAACGAACACGGGGTTGTCCTTCGTGAATGCGGCTGCGGCGGGGTTTTCGAACGCATGGAAGCCCTTTCCGACCGTCCAGTCGTTGGGAGTGCATTCATGGTAGGCGGAGGTCCAGCCGCTTTCGAAATCAGCGGAAGCTTCGCTGACGGCTTGATAATTGGATTCGGTGAAAAGGCGAACATGGTTCATGAGCGTGGCTGCGGCATAGACGCCTGCAACGCCGTCGGTCTCATAGGCCTGCTTGTCATATTCGGCGGCACATACGGCGCCGACACAATTGCCGTTTTCGTCAAGAATAAGCTTGCGCATATCCATTCCGGCGCAAAAGTCCGAAAGGGAAGCAGAAGCGCCGTCGGCTTCGGCTTTGACCGTCCAGCCCTCGGGCAGCACAAAGTTGACAGAGAAAGCGGAGGCGGAGCCTGCGGCGGGGAAAGTGACTTTCACAGGCTGACAGGCATTTGTGTACCCGCTGAAAACGGGAACTGCCGTTGCGGGCGGAGCTGTCGGGACGGCGGCGGGGGAAGCTTCTGCGGCGGGGGAAGCTTCTGCGGTGGGGGACTGCGGTGCGGGTGTTCCGTCAGCCGATGAGGGCTGCTTTTGGCACGCTGCAAAGGAAAAAACGGTCACGATTGCAATTGAAAATGCAGCAATTGCTGCAAGCACTTTCGCCGAGCGGCGAACGATTGAGTGGTTGTGTTGTGTCATTGTTGTTCGTCCTTTCTGAATTTCGGTCAATGGAGAAATATTCGGTTCGAACTCTCGATCCAAGTGAATTATACATCAAATCAAAAAAAAAAACGGTTTTTGCACCTTTAGAACCGAAATAACAAACTATATTTTATTAAGGCAAAACTGTTAACGGCAAATGAACCGGCATTGCCCGCGTTGTCTTTGACAGATGCGATATTTTGCGGTATAATAACGTGAATTCATGTGCCTCGCGCGGCGGGACAAGGGGAATGAACGTTCGTCCGTCGGCGCGGGGATGGAAAGGAACAAAATGATGACACAAAAAAGGTTCAATGCGCTGCTTTCAATGCTGCTTTGTGCGGCGATGCTGCTGAGCATGGTCGCTATGCTTTCTGGCTGCACTCGTTCGGGAAAAAATGATTCCCCTGCTTTGCAGCACAAAATCCTGCATTATTACAGCGAAAAAGACAGCACTTCATACTTCTTTGTCGATGGCAAAAAACTTGAAGATCGCATCGGAAGCGGCATCAGCACCTTCCTTTCGGTTGACGGCACGTCCGCAGCCGTGATCGCTGCAACGGCTCTGTATCGCGTTGATGCAAACGGAATTATTCTCGTTTACCCTGCCGCCGTAACGCGTGCGGTGCTTTCCATGGACGGGAAAAGCATCCTTTTCGCAACGGCAACGAAGGCATTTTTGTACAGCAGCGACACGGGCGAAACGACCGAGTTCGAAGGCATTGAAGCTGAAACCGTGCTGAGCCTTGCGCTTTCCGAGGATGCAAAAACAGCCGCCGTGACCGTCGGTCAAAAGGGCGGAAGGACGGCGACCTATATCTGTTCCGAAGGAAAGGCCGAAAAGAACAGCGAGGATACATATGCGGTTGCGATTTCAAACGGAGCGGAGCGCATGTATTGCCTTGAATATGTTGACGGCGAGCTGACAGGGAGGCTGCATTTTGTTCAGAACGGCAAGGATTCCGTTATCAGCACCAATGCGTCGCATTATTTTGAAGTAAATCGGGATGCAACCGAAATAACTTTTGACGTTAAATCCAAAACGCATTACAGCGCAAAGGGCAGCGAGGCAAAGCAGCTTGTTGATGCTTCCGCGCTTTCGCTTGCGGGTGCGCAGTATTCAACGATGGGCGGCAGCGAATGCACCGTTCTGCTCAAAAATGCCGGCAGCCTGTTCAACAGCATGTTCTACACCGAATACAATGCCAAGGATTCGGACGGCAACCAATTCGTTGAATACGATTTGTATTTTGTAAATTCCTCCAAAAAGGCTGTGAAGCTTGTCGGCGGTGCAACCCAATTCACCGTTCAGCCGGACGGAACAAGCGTTTACTGCGTTGTTGACAGCAGTCTTTACACCGTTTCCGCGTTCAACCCCAAAAAACCGGAGCTTGTTGAAAGCAATGTTTATGCTTTCGGTGCGGATGAAGGTTTCAAGAACGTTTATCTGACCGATATTTACGGCAATGTTCGCCTCAAAAAGGACGGCGCGGCGAAGCTTTCGGACATCATTCTGATGAACATTTCTCATTCCGCAATGATGAACAACGGCACTCTGCTTTGCATCGGGCTTTATGACAACGGAGGAACTCTTTGCAGCATTAAGGGCACCGAGAGCAAGATTCTTGACGAAAACGTTTATTATTTTGAAGTTTACGGCGATGTTGCCGCTTATTATAAAAAAGCCGGCAGCAAGGATGGGCTTTATGACGTCTATATGTCCGAAGACGGCGAGAATTTCACCCTCTGCGTTGAGCAGGCGGCAATCGGCGGCAAGGCTTCCTGACGGCTCGGCAGCGGTTTTTGAATAAAATCCGCAAAAGGGATCGGAACAGCCTGTAAAGTTTCATACAGAGAATCTGCAATCCCTTTTGCATGGCGGCAGTGTCGTGCAAAGGGGGTTTTTAAAGCAAAAGATTCTGCTTTTGAAATTTATTTACGTAATCAGAAACAGTTTTTTAAAATATATTGAATTTGGGTGCAATATTTTGCGGTCGCCGTGCATTAACATGGCGAAAGGAAGGAAAGGAGAAACAAAATGCTGATATTAAGTGCAATTAATCCGGAACAGGCACTTTCCGACGATGAAGCGGAGCTTATGGAACTTGACCTTGCCGCTGTTGCAGCAGGCAGCACGGAAGCGTTGGAACGACTCTATAACACGGCTAAAGCGGCGGTATACAGCTATTCTCTTTCCGTTTTGAGGAACGTTCAGGATGCGGAGGATGTTCTGCACGACTGCTTTGTGAACATCTTCACCGCTGCGGCAGGTTACAGGCCGCACGGCAAACCCATGGCATGGATAATCACCATTGCTAAGAACCTCTGCTTTGCAAGGCTGCGGCAGCACAATCGGCAGGAACAGCTTCCCGATGAGGACTGGAGCGAGATGCTGGCGGACAATGCCGGGCTTTCAAATGAGGACAGGCTCGTTTTGCGGGAATGCCTCGGCAGGCTTTCCGAAGAGGAGAACAGGATCGTTGTTCTTCACGCCGTGGCAGGGTTCAAGCACAGGGAGATTGCTTCCGTTACGGGAATGCCGCTTGCAACCGTTCTTTCAAAATATCGCAGGGCAATCGCGAAGCTCCGCGAAAACCTTCAATAACAAAGGAGAGAAACAACCATGAAACACAACGAACAGGAAATCAAGGCGATGGTCAAAAAGGCATATTCGGCGGCAACCCCCGATGTGCTTGAGTCCGTACTCTCCGACTGCAAAAAACTGAAAGGAAGAGTCACACCCATGAAAAAGAAAAACTATCTCAAAAGCATCATTGCGGCGGCAGCCGCGGTAGTGTTCGTGCTTGCAGGCGTTATCGGCTTCGGCACATATCAAAAGGCAAACAAAGTCGTTTCAACCGTTGCGCTGGACGTTAACCCCGGCATTGAGATCACAATCAATGCAAAAGAAAAGGTGCTTGACGTTAAAGCGATGAACGATGACGCAAAAAAAGTTATCGGCGACATGAACTTTAAAGGCAGCGATCTGGATGTTGCCGTGAACGCGCTTATCGGCTCGATGCTGCGCTGCGGTTATCTGAGCGAAATCACAAACTCCATCCTTGTCAGCGTTGACAGCAGCGATGCGGCACAGGGCGAAGCCCTTCAAAAGCGAATTGCGGCTGAAATCGAGGCGATTCTGAATCAGAACGGCGGCGGTTCGGTTCTGAGCCAGACCGTGAGCCACGATGCAGAGCTTGAGAAGCTTGCGGCGGAATACGGAATCACCCTCGGCAAAGCGAAACTGATTCAGCAGATCACGAGCGCAAGCCCGCTGTATACCTTTGAATCCCTTGTTTCCCTTTCCATCAACGACCTGAACCTGCTCATGAACTCCGGCAAACTTAACCTTGGCGGAATTGACCGCAGCGGCACTCCTGCAAGCGGCGCATATATCGGCGAAGAAGCGGCAAAGCGCATTGCATTCGAACATGCGGGCGTTGCCGAAAGCGAAATCACCGAATATGAGTGCGAAATGGACTATGAGCACGGCAGAATGGTTTACGATATTGAGTTCAGCGGCAGCGACAGCACGAACGGCGGTTATATCGAATATGACTACCATATCGATGCCGAAAACGGTGAGATTCTGAAGTATGACTTTGAACACGATGATGACCACCATGCAACCCCCGCGCCCGGCAGCGAATACATCACAAGTGAAGAGGCGATCGCATTCGCTCTTGAACGCGCAGGTCTTGCACGCAATCAGGTAACGAACCTGAAAGCTGAATTTGAAACCGAACACGGCATTGCGTTGTACGAAGTTGAATTCGATGCAAACGGCTACGAATACGAAATCAAAGTTAATGCAGCGGACGGCAGCATACTGAAGTTTGACAGGGATTATGACGATGACCACAACCACGGCGGTCATCACGAAAACCCCACGGCAGCACCCACGGCAGCACCCACTCAGGCTCCCTCCGAAAGCTATATCGGCACGGAGCGTGCAAAGCAGATCGCTTTCAACCGTGCAGGCGTTTCCGCAAGCCAGGTAAAGAACCTCAAGGTTAAGCTCGATACGGACGACGGCAGGGCGATTTACGAAATTGAGTTCGATGCGAACGGCTATGAATACGATGTTGATGTTGACGCAGTGAACGGCAATGTTGTTGACTTTGACAAGGATGCGATTGATGACGATGACGACGAACCCAAGCCCACTCCCGCACCCGCAGGCGATTATATCGGCGCGGAGCGTGCAAAGAAGATCGCTTTCAACCGTGCAGGCATTTCCGCAAGCCAAGCCGAAGAGCTTGAAGTTGAGCTTGAGCGAGAGGACGGCAGGATGGTTTATACCGTTGAGTTCAAGGCCGGCGGTTATGAGTATGAAGTTGAAATCGATGCGCTGACCGGTGAAATTCTTGACTATGACGTTGAAAGGGACTGATGCGGCAGGTTTTCGGATTAACGGAGCGGGAAGAATGACCCGAGCCGAAGCAACAAAACAATAAGGATGCGTCAGTATGGAACGGCAAAGGCTGCCGAAGCGGCCGATGCCGTTCCGTTTTTTGCTGCAAATGCTCCGATGCAAATGCTCCGATGTGAATGCTCCGATGGAAATGCTATGAATGATTATATGCGGTCAAATGCGGGGCACAATCACTTGAAAATAAACAAAGGCGGCGGAACGCTGTATAAAGAGAACGTTCCGCCGCCGGACAGTATTCAATTTTGATAAGTCGGAAACCGAACCCTCGCTGCACGGCAGGTGTTCAGCCGGCGTAAAGCTTATCTGTCGGGTTCAATAAGGCCGAAGTTGCCGTCTTTTCTTGCATAAATGACGTTGATGCGATCGGTTTCGGCGTTGGTGAAAACGAAGAAGCTGTGTCCGAGAAGTTCAAGCTGAAGCATGGCTTCTTCAACACTCATGGGTTTCATGCTGAACCTTTTCACGCGGACAATATGCGGACCCTCGTCCTCATCGTCGTAATCATCGTATTCGGGGGAAGCGTCGTCATAGCGGAGAGATTTCTCAAGCCGCGTTTTGTGGCGGTGAATCTGCTTTTCAAGCTTTGCAATAACGTTGTCGATAGATGCATACATATCGCCGGTGGATTCTTCTCCGCGAATGATGCCGCCCTGATAGGGGATGGTAACCTCAACAATGTGACGGTTTTTTTCGACGGCCATGGTGATAAGAACCTCGGTATCCTCGGGAAAATAACGTTCGAGCTTTGCGATTTTTTTAAGAGCCAAATCACGCAGATATTCGGAAACCTCAATGTTTTTGCCTGTAATCGTGACCTTCATGGTAATGTACCTTCCTTTCAACGGATGCTGCCGCATACGCTGCAAAATGCTGCAATGTTTCTGCGGCTGCACACTCTTTTCTTGGGAATGCATCGAACGAGTTGATTTTTGGGAAAAGAATTCGGGTTCGGGTTTGTTCGTGCCGTTTCCCTCGTTGACCTTCTCCTGAAAAGCAACCCTTACTCGGCATTTCCTTAGGTGCAGATATATTATACAGGAAGAATGCGAATTTGTACAGTACTTTTTTTGTATCTTTTGGCAAAAAAATGTGAATTATTCGGTTCATTCTCCGCAAAGCCGCAAAAATGGGAGGAAAAACGCCTGCCAGACTGCAAAAATCTTAATACGGACATTTTTTTGAAATTGCCCATATACGCTGCTGCGGCACAATGCGAGTGCTGTATATGAAACCTGCGGATAAGGACCGGTCACGGAAGCAGGCAAACCGAACATAATATATCGAATTAAATAAATTTTTTACGTCCGTCCTGTGTTGACTTTGATGTCTTGTGCAGTTATAATAAGATTAGTATGGGTCTTGCCGAAAAAGAAAACAAAGGTCTGTTAATTTAATGAAATTTCGCGTTAAAAGCACATTGAAATACTCCGTACAGAGAATGACTCCGACTAAGGCTGTTCGAATTGCGCTGCTTGTGATAAGCGATGCGCTGATACTTAATATTGCTTCTTTTTTGGCACTTTGGGTCAGGTTTGAATTCCATTTCGAACAGCTTGTCCGTGAGACGGAATATTTAAACAATATCCTCCGTTTCGCACCGTATTACACGGCGTTCGGACTCATTGTTTTTGCATTGTTCAAGCTTTACACAAGCCTTTGGCAGTTTGCTTCAATAGACGAATTTTTAAAAATAATCCTTGCGTGTTTTATTGTTGATGCCGGGGGCTATGCGGGAATGCATTTGATGCATCTCGGCATTCCGCGCAGTCATCCCGTGCTGAACGGAATATTCATTGTAATAATGATAACCGGTGTGCGTTTTTCATACAGATTTATGCGCCAATACAGGCGGGCAAACAACAACTGCAGGCGGACGATGATAATCGGCGCGGGGCAGGCAGCGACGGTTGCCCTGCGGGAGTTCCGCGCAAGCACACATTCCGAAAACAAAGTCGTTTGCCTTATCGACGATGACAAATCAAAATGGGGACAATATCTTCTCGGCGTTAAGGTTGTCGGCGGACGCGGCGACATTCTCGGCGCTGTCAAAAAATACGATATTGACGAGATTATTATGGCAATGCCGTCGGCAAGCATCCGTGTGCGCAGCGAAATTCTGGATATCTGCAAGGACACCCCGTGCAGGCTTAAAACGCTTCCGGGTATTTTTCAGCTTGCAAACGGCGAGGTCAGCATCAATAAAATCCGCAATGTTGAAATTGAGGATCTTCTCGGGCGCGAGCAGGTTCGCGTTGACCTTACCGATATTTGCGGCTATGTCGGAGGCAGAGTGGTTCTTGTTACGGGCGGAGGCGGCTCAATCGGAAGCGAATTGTGCAGGCAGCTTGCTGCGCATGATCCCAAAATGCTGATTATTTTTGATATTTACGAGAACAATGCGTACGATATTCAACAGGAGCTGCGTGCGGCGCATCCGGAGCTTGAGCTGATTGTTCTTATAGGTTCGGTTCGCGATAAACAGCGTGTCCGAGATGTTTTTTCAAAATATCGTCCGGAGCTTGTTTTTCATGCGGCGGCGCACAAACACGTTCCCTTGATGGAAACAAGTCCGAATGAAGCTGTTAAAAACAATGTTTTCGGCACGCTGAATGTTGCGCTTGCGGCGGATGAATTCGGAGCGCGCCGAATGCTGCTTATCAGCACCGATAAGGCCGTTCGTCCGACGAATGTGATGGGCGCAAGCAAACGCATATGTGAAATGATAGTTCAGAATATCAATAACCATTCAAAAACGGAGTATGTTGCCGTTCGCTTCGGCAATGTTCTCGGCTCGAACGGTTCGGTGATTCCGCTCTTCAAAAAGCAGATTGAAAAAGGCGGACCCGTCACGGTCACGCACCGCGACATAATTCGCTATTTTATGACGATTCCTGAAGCGGTCGCGCTTGTTCTTCAGGCGGGCGCATACGCAAAGGGCGGAGAGATTTTTGTTCTTGACATGGGAAAACCCGTGCGCATTGACGATCTTGCACGGAACATGATACGCCTTTCCGGCTTTGAGCCGGAGCGCGATATTCAAATTGTCTACACCGGCCTGCGCCCGGGTGAAAAGCTTTACGAGGAACTGCTTTTGGATGAAGAGGGCATCAAAAAGACTGACAATGCACTTATATATATCGCAAAACCGATAGTGTTTGACGAGGAGGCTTTTGCCGAGGGCATGAAACGCCTGCGTGAAGCCTGCAATGCGGAAAACACGGGGAATGCGGCGGACATCCGCGTCATTGTGAAGTCAATTGTGCCGGAGTATCACGAGAACAAAATGCATTGATAAAACGGAATCGGAACAAAATTGAGCAATAACAAACAGAAACCCGAAAGTGTTAAGTTCGGGTTTCTGTTTTCGATATTAAATTTCTGTTAAGCAGGCATTGATTTGAAAAAGCTCAGCTTCTCAGCACCTTTTCGATATAGGAGCGGAGCATATCGCAGTCGCTCTTCTGCACGGTTCGGGTCGTTTTGCCGCGTGCGAGAAGCTGATTGCCGCCGCCTTTTCCGTTCATGATGCAATTGACGGCGGTGCAAAGTTCGCGCATGCTGAGCTTTATCGCCGCATCTTCCGTGCATGCCATGCAGTAATCGGTTCCGCCGGCATTCGGCGCAAACAAAAGTGAAACGCAGGGCACGGTGCTGTCTTTTTTACAAAGCTCGTCCGCCGTGAGCTTTAAATCGTTGGCGGTTGAGCCGTCCATAACGGAGCATACCACGGCGATGCCTTTTATGCGTTCCGCCGTTGAAAGCAGACTGACGCTCTCGGCAGAGGCAAGACGGCGGCTTTTTTCGCGCAGCTCGCTTTTTGAAGATGCAAGCTCGTCTGCCTGTTTGCGAATTGCGGCGGGCAATTCCTCGCGGGAGGTTGAATACTGCTTTGCAAGCGCGGAAACGATGTTTTGAACCGTGCGCACTGCTGCGGTAGCTCTGCCTCCGCAAACGAACCAAAGCCGCGTTCCTCCCTTGTAATGCTGAGCATCGGTGAACAGAATCGTTCCGACACCGCCCGTTGCCGCAAGATGCGTGCCGCAGCAGGTACAGGAATCGATTTTTCCGTTGTCGATATAAACAATTCGTACAGCTTTTGCGGGCAGCACGGGTTCGCAAATGTTATTTTGGGGTTTGTCGGATTTTTTATTCTTATCGTTTCCGACAGCTTTATCGGATTTTTTCCGCAGAGTGCGTGTTGACGCATCCTCCGGAGTTGTAACTTCCGTATGCACCGACAGATTTGCACGCACGGCAGCATTTGCAGCACGCTCAAGCTCCTCAAGCTGAGCCTGCTCAAGAGGAATATCGAAATCTATCGTGCAGTAATCCGCTGCCATGTGAAAACCAACGTTCACCGCACCGAACAGCTTGTTCGCAAGCCCGGAAACAATATGTTCTCCGGTGTGCTGCTGAGCATGGTCAAGGCGGGTGTCAACGTCAAGTATTACACGAACGATTGTTCCCACAGGAATTTCAGCATCACAAAAATGAACAACGCTGCCGTTTTCGGTGTGGGCATCGGAAATTCGAACGGTCTGCTCCGCTGCGGAGTTGTCGGGCCTGAAAACAATCGAACCCCTGTCGGCAGGCTGCCCGCCGCCTTCGGGATAAATCATTGTTCTGTCAAGTATGATTTTGTACGCGCCGCTGCGCTCATCTTTTTCACAGGAGAGCACCGTCGCACCGCATTCGGTGATAATGGGAGTCGAGTAATAAAGCAGTTCGGTCATTTTGAGTCACTTCCTTTAAGTTGGTAATATATAAAAATACTGTTAATAAAAATATATTTATTTTCGGTTCTGTTCCTTAAAAAAACGATGCCGCAATCGTGCAGCCGAACCGAAAAGGCGCAGAAGAGCGGGACGCAGCGGGAACAGAAGCCGCCACAGCGCGGCGGGGATTCTGTATGCGGGGGAATTAAAATCAAGCTTGTGTCCGCCGCGTATGCGTGCTTCGGCAATGCCGAGGAGTTCGCCCGTTCGTTCGGATTCATCGGAATCGTTAAGACTGCTTGAATCATTCGGCTGTTCCGACTGCTTTGAAAGCGGAATAAGCCGCAAAGGGTTCTGCGGAGAGGCAAAAGCATCAAACCCGCGGTTGCCGTCGCCGGCGGTCACAACACGATTTCCCTCAATGCGCATTACACGGTGCAAAATGTATTTGCCGGAAATGCAGAAAAGGATGATGTCCCCGCGTTTCGGTTTTTCAATCGTCACGGAGGAGCAGGGGCGTATGCAAACGGAATCCCTTCCCGCGCGGAAAAGCGGGAACATGCTGTTCCCCGTCACACGAAAACACACAGTTCGCCCTGCAAGAAGTTTTTTTCGCACAATTGAAAAAAACTCGGCGGCGGGCAGAATTTTCGGCACGGGTTGCTGAACGGAATCTGTCGGGTATTGTTGATGCTGCGAATCCATTCTGCTGTCTCCTTTTGCTGTTTGCGCAGGATGTATGCAAAAAACTGCAAAGCTGCGCCGTACAGCAAAGCATATAGCAAAAACATTTGGTTATCAAGGCAGGCACTGTAATTTTTGTGTCAAAAACCCCCCC
>ULYS01022311.1_pt1 | contig 17643 bp, 16 predicted proteins | sample 1962381 | NCBI WGS metagenome assembly ULYS01 (sample SAMEA4835869, study PRJEB28245) | human gut metagenome | biome: gut microbiome; material: fecal sample | place: Denmark | collected 2008
CCTATAATTACATCAATCTTATCAATTCCTTTTTCCTTTTTGATATCATCAATTGTGTTGAAAATCCCCTTAATTGTGGATTCAGACATTTCTTTATTAATTACGGTCTTAAGTTCATCTTTGGGTATTATCTCCAAAAGTTGTTCTCTAGTTATTTTTCCTTTTTCATAATCATAATAACTTTTAATTTTGCCATTATCTTTTAAGTAATAATATGCTATTCTTGTTTCTATTGTTTTTGCTGCATGCTCATTCATTTCTACATGTGCAACAGGTTTATAACCACTTTGTATAAATCCTTCTGACAGTCCACCGGCACCAGCAAAGAGGTCAATATAATTTAGTTTATTTTTACTCATAATTTATTACCGCATTTATTCATATTTTTTGTCCGGAATTCGTTAGATTCCTTAATTATAAAAATCAATCCACGCCAAAACTCCGTTCCTCTTCCGCCACATCCAGCTTCTTGACATCCATCCCTGTGATCTGGACAAATCGGCGTCCGGCGAGGAATGCCACCAGCTCGTCGATGGCTGCTTCCGATCCCTGCACTTCCATCTCGACATCTCCGTTATAGAGGTTCTTTACCCAGCCGGTAAGCCGCAACTGGTTTGCTTTGTGCTCGGAATAATACCGGAAGCCAACACCCTGCACGCTTCCGTGAAATATGATATGTTTTCTGACGATATCTGCCATGTTGTTCTCCATTTATATGTGTTTTTCTTGCTTGCTTTTCTATTCATAACCAATAACTATTTAATTATAAGACATTTCTCTTGATGGTGCAATGAAATAAAAAAGAGATAATCATTCCAATAGAAATTAGAAATAATTATCTCTTTCCACGTGTATCGTTATTTACATTACAGACACTTCTTCGCATCATCCACGATCTGATCCACAGTCAGGTGATTGTCCTTTAATACATCGTTTACATCGTAGCGGTCAAGGAATTCCTTCTTGATACCGAAGTTCAATACCTTCATATCAGAAGCTCCGTAGAACCGGGTGATCTTCTCACCGAAACCACCGTCCAAGATGCCATCTTCGAGTGTGATAACCACATCGTGGTTTGCCTTCAGGTCTTCGAGCATAGCCTCATCAAGACCGGTAATATAATATGGATTGATGATGGTTGCTTCGATGCCAGTTGATTCTTTCAGTGCTTCGGCTGCTTCTACACCAAGTCCGTAGAATGAACCAAGACCGATGATTGCAACCTTGCTGCCCTGCTTTGTGATCTCGTACTTGTTCAGCTTCGAGAAGTCCTTTGTGACAGCCTTACCGTCAGAGACAAATGCGCCACCTGGTACGCGGATGGCAACCGGATGCTCTGTCTGGGCGATGCTCCAGTCTAACATGGCAAGGTACTCTTCCTTTGTCGTTGGTGCGAGGTAGACAAGTCCTGGGATATTTGCCATCATAGGGATGTCGTAGATGCCGAGGTGTGTGACATCATTCATACCATAGATGGACGCAGAAAATGTCAGGATCGTTGCCGGATTGCCGTTTACACACAGATCCTGCGCCAGCTGGTCATAGGTTCTCTGGATAAATGTGCTGTATACGCCGTAGACCGGTTTGCCACCGCTTTTCGCAATACCGGAGGCGAGTGCCACAGCTGTTTCCTCGGCGATTCCGACATCCACGAATTGTCTGCCCGCTTCCTTTCGCTTATCTTCCGTGAAGCCCATTACCGTCGGTGTGGCAGATGTGATGGTCACAACACTTGGATCTTCTTTCATTTTTTTCATCAAGTAGTCACAGGTAACGCTGGAATAATCCTCACCACCAAAATCTGCGATTACCTCGCCGGTCTCGATATCGAACGGCAGATGCCAGTGCCACTCTTCCTTGTGTGTTTCGGCGAGCTTGTAGCCTTTTCCTTTCAAGGTACGAATGTGTACCACAACTGGTTTTACGCTGCCCTTGACGCTCTCAAACGCCTTGATTAACGCCGGAATATCATTCCCCTCATGAACATACACATAGTCAAGTCCCATCGCCTTAAAAAGGTTACATTCTGCCTGTCCGTTTGTCTCGCGCAGGAGCTTTAAGTTCTGGTAGAGGCCACCGTGATTTTCTGCGATCGACATATCGTTATCGTTCACGACAATGATCAGGTTGCTCTGTAGCTCAGATGCAAAATCAAGTCCCTCTAATGCTTCGCCACCACTCAAGGATCCATCGCCGATGATTGCAATCACATTTCCGCTCTCACCCCGCACATCACGTCCCTTTGCAAGACCGCAAGCCAGGCTGATAGAGGTAGATGTATGCCCAATCACGAAATGGTCATGGTCGCTTTCCTCCGGGTTGCTGTAGCCGGATACGTCATCGTAATGCTCCTCGTAGAGATACGCGTCCTTTCTGCCTGTGAGCATCTTGTGTGGGTAGGTCTGATGGGATACATCAAACACGAATTTATCCTTCGGAGATTCAAATACATAGTGCAAAGCAATCGTTGCTTCTACCATACCGAAGTTTGGACCGAAATGTCCGCCGTGGATGCTCGCACGCTTCAAGAGCGCCTGACGCATCTCAGCAGCTAAGCTTGTAAGTTCGTCATTTGAAAGCTTCTTCACATCCTCTGGACCGTTGATTTTCTCAATGTACATAACGTTTGTTCCTCCTGAAATTTTCTTCTTATTTCTCGCACAAAAAGGATGAATACTATCTTTATTCATCCTTTCTGTGTTTACTATACAACCTAAACTTAGCTTTAGGTCAAGAAAAATTTTTTATAAATTATAAATCGTTACCGGATAATTGTGTTCATAAAAATCCCTTCTTATATCCTATAAGCATCAAAAAAGTCCGTTTATCGAAGCCGCTTCAAAATCTCCTGAAAATAGTCTGGAAGGTCTGCATGCCATTCCATATATTCTCCGGTGATTGGATGTTCAAATCCGAGCACACCCGCGTGTAATACCTGACCCTGTGTGGAAAATGGCTTCTGCTTTGGTCCATACACCTCATCCCCAAGCAATGGATGATTGATGCTTGCCATATGCACCCGGATCTGATGTGTCCGCCCGGTTTCAAGCTCACATTCCACAAGTGAAAAGTTCTGCTTTAAGCGTTCAATCACACGGTAATGTGTCACAGCATGTCTGCCGTTTGGATCGATTGCCATTTTCTTGCGGTCGGTTTTGTGTCTGGCAATCGGTTTGTTAATCGTTCCCTCATCTGTGGCAAACTGATTGTAGACGATCGCTGTGTAGACACGGTGAATATCATGTACCTTGAACTTATCGGACAATACACGATGCGCCTGATCGCTCTTGCAGGCAACTAAAAGTCCGGTCGTATCCATATCAATCCGGTGAACGATTCCCGGTCGTAATACCCCATTGATGGAGGATAAGGAATCCTTACAATGGTACATCAGGGCATTGACGAGTGTTCCGCTTGTATGTCCCGGTGCCGGATGCACAACCATGCCCTTCGGTTTGTTGATGACAATGATATCATCATCCTCATAGACGATATCGAGTGGAATATTCTCCGGTTCGATGTCTAATTCTTCTGCTTCCGGGATCTCTACTGTGATCGTATCGCCTGCCCGGAGCTTGTAATTTGATTTGGCAGATTTGCCATTTACAGTTATGAAATTATCATCTAACAGCTTCTGGATATACGAACGCGATTGGTCAGGTATCTGTTCAGTCAGATATTTGTCCAGTCGCGTGCCGATGTCTGTGGAAGCTGCGTCGATTGTAAATTCGTAAGTTTCCATATTGTAATATCTTAGTCTTTTTTTGATTTTGAGAATAACACATCAATTTCGTGGTCGTGATAGTAAAATGCACACAGTAAGATCAACACGATCATACTCACAGTCACATAGATATCCGCGACATTAAAAATCGGAAAATTGATCAGCCGGAAATCAAAGAAATCCACTACATAATGTAAAGAAATACGGTCAATCATATTTCCGATTGCGCCAGATACAAGGAACACCAGACAGACACGAATTGGGGTAAAGCGCCTGTTCTCTGGAATTTTTGCGTAAATACCTGCACAGACAAGCAACACAAGGACGGTCAGAATCAGGAAGATTATTCTGCCGTTTTTGAACATGCCCCATGCGATTCCGGTATTCTGAATATATGTCAAATGAAATACATTTTTGATCAGTGGATGTGATTCATATAACGCAAAGGATGTGCGTACGATGAATTTTGTGATCTGATCGAATGCAACAAGCAAACCGATACAAAGAATCGGTATTATATAGATTTTGATTTTATTTTTAGTATTCATCCTGATATCTTTCCTGTAATTCTTTGAGTGCCAGAAGCATATCTTCCTCGCTTACATCCATGTCGATATACGCGTGTCCGATCGTCTCTAACAAAATAAATTTGATTTTTCCACCGATGGCTTTCTTGTCGTTTTTCGTATAGGATACGATTGTTGCAAAATTCGCGTCGGCTGGCAGCTTTGGTACATGGTACGGTTTCATGCTGTGTAGGATATCTCGCAGCTCTGCCTGTGTAATATTCCCTTTTTTGTAGGAAATGATACTGGCAAGTGCACATCCGATCAGCACGCATTCTCCATGCAAAAATTCAAAATTCATGTATTTTTCGATGGCATGACCGAGAGTATGTCCAAAATTCAACAGTGCACGCTCTCCCTTTTCGGTCGGATCGTTTTCAACGACATTTTTCTTTACGACGTTGCTTTCGTAGATCATCTCTCCAACGGTAAGAAGATCAAGCGCTGCAATCTGTGCTTCGTTTTCCTTCAACCATGTAAAATAATTGGCATTCTTGATCAGACCATGCTTGATGATCTCGCCCATACCCGAACAAAACTGGCGGTTCGATAATGTCTTTAGCACAGACAGGTTCATATACACCAGTTTCGGCATATGAAAGGCGCCGACCATGTTCTTGTAGGAGTCAAAGTCCACACCGGTTTTTCCGCCGATGCTGGAATCAACCTGTGATAACAGGCTGGTTGGAATCTGGATAAAGTCGATACCGCGCAGATAGGTTGCAGCCGCATATCCGGTCAAATCACCGACCACACCGCCGCCGAGGGCGATCAGTACATCGTTTCGATCAAATTTTTCTTTGATCAGATGGGTGTACAGGTCTCTGACAACATTCAGATTCTTGCTTGCCTCTCCTTCTGGAAAGACAAAGGATGTAGTATATGTGCAGGCATCTTTGATAGAAAGCAATATAGCATCCAAATACAAGGATGCTACATGACTTTCGGATACCACACAGATTTTACGGTTACTGTAGCCAAGCTCTTTCATCATACTGGGAAGGGCATCAAAGCTCTCTTCATATACGATATCGTAGATTGGCTTATCATCAAGATGGACAGTTAAATTCTTCATGGTAAGTCTTCTTTCTGTATGTAATACGATATTTGATTAGATGAACTCAAATCCATCATCGTCGGTCTCGGCATCATCGTCTTCGCCTTCTCCGATCAACGCTGGTCCGTTGTTCTTTTTTTCTTCTACTTCGCCTTCGATGCTCTCTGCAGATTCTTCTGTATCTGTATCATCGTCGGACTCTGATAAATGAGAAATCGTTGGAATCTCATCAATATCTGGCTCTTTTGAAACTGGCTCTGGTTTTACTTCCGGTTCCGGCTTTCTTTCTGGAGCTGGTTCCGGTGTCGGCTCCGGTTTCGCTTCCGGCTCTGGAGCACGTTCTGGTTCTGGACGCGCTTCCCGTTTTGGCTCTGGTGGTTCTGGTTTTGGTTCCGGCTTCGGCGCTTTGGCTGTCTGAGCAGCGGCTTCCCTTGCTTTTTGAACTGCTGCTGCAGCTTCGGAGCTTCCGACAGTTGCCCGCTTCATTTTTTTACGTTCTTCCGCGGAATTGGCAACCTTCAAGGAAGATTTTTTCTCTTCTGAACCTTTTCCCTTTGCGTCAAATGGATTATAATCCTTTTGCTCCTTTGGCTTAAAAGGATCAACAAAATTCTCTCCGGCACTTAAAGATTGTGTATATACAGCACTTGTACTGGTTGTATCGCCACTGCCAAATCCACCATTAAATCCACCCAATGTAGATTCATCGCGCAACTGAGGATCTCCGGTGTAGGCACCAAACCCGTCACCTGCAGAGGCGGAAGCCTGTTTCTCCTCGCCACCCATGAGTGTCCATGCACGATCATCAATCATAGAGGATGGATCAAAATCCTGCTCGCCTAAGAACTCAAACTGCTTTTTCAGTAACGAACAGAAATTAGATTTGTAAGCGGTGTATTTTGCTTCTAATAATGCAATCTCATCTTCCAGACGCTCCAGACGTTTCTCTGCGTCAGACACAATGTTGTTTGCCTGAATTTTGGCATCACGAATAATCTCCTTTGCTTCCTTTGTTGCATTGGAGATAGTCTCTACGGTGTCTTTTTCCGCACGCTTCAAGCTTTTCTCAAGATGTGATTCTTTGGAACGATAATTCTGTAATGTATCGTTTAATATGGAGACCTTCTCTTTTAACTCCGCATTTGAACGATACAAGGATTCATAGCTTTCTGAAACACTGTCAAAAAATGTGTTTACATCTTTCTTGTCGTAACCCAAACCGACATGAAATTTCTTCTGTTGAATATCAACTGGTGTAAGCAACTTTCCAACCCCCCTATTCGTTTAGTACTGTACGTATGGTGTCAGGGCATCCTGACCAACCAATTCCTCTCTCAAATCTCCGGATACTTCGATATCCTGAGGTGTTGCAATAAATATGTTGGAAGATACTACATTCAAAGAGCCTCCCATTGCATAGCATGCACCGCCGACATAGTCGATGATTCGCTGTGCGACTGCGACATCCAAGCCCTCAATATTTATCACGATTGTTTTGTTTGCACGAAGGAAATCAATGACGGACTGTGCCTCATCTGTCTCCTGTGGTTTAATTACAAATACTTCACTACGGTTGCGGAAATCTGAGCTTCTGCTGTAAGACTTCTGGGAGTCCTTGAAATCAACCAGTTTGCCACTGGATGAACTGCCTGCTGTACTCCGATGTGTAGTCGATGCCTGCTGTGTAGCTGCTTCGTATTTGGAAGCGGAACGTGCAGCTGGCTTGCTGAAAGATGGTTTTGATTTCGATGCACGTGGTTTTACATCTTCGTAATCATCGTCGTCATCGTCATCATAATCATCGTCGTCAAACAGATCGTCATCGAACTCATCTTCATCATCATCTATATTTTTGACTTTGAAAAAATCCAGAAAACTCTTTTTACCTGCATCCTTTGCCATAACCTTATTCTCCTTAATTAAATATTATAATTTCGCGCACCGAAAATGGCGGTTCCGACACGAATCATAGTCGCGCCCTCCTCGACGGCGATTTCATAATCATTGGTCATTCCCATTGATAAAACACTCATATCAATATTATCAATGCATTTGGATTTTATGTCAAGCGATAATTGATGCATTTTACGGAAATAAACACGATTTTCTTCTGGATTTTCCACAAATGGAGCGATCGTCATGAGTCCCATAACATGAACATGCGGCATATCCTTGATCGCGTCAATCAAAGCGTAAACCTCATCCTCCCGGATTCCAAATTTTGTTTCTTCCTGTGCAATGTTGACTTCGAGAAGAACCTTTGCAACTACCCCTTTTTTAGCAGCCTCCTTCTCAATTTCTTTTGCCAGATGCACCGAATCCACACTGTGGATCAGACATGCCTTATCTACAATATATTTTACTTTGTTTGTCTGCAGATGTCCGATTAAGTGCCAGTGAACCGGTTTGGATACATGTTCGTATTTATCAACCATCTCCTGCACTTTGTTCTCACCAAATTCCATCACACCATGTGAAAGTAATTCCTCTACATCGGATAATGGTTTGGTTTTGCTGACTGCAACGATCGTAATATCCTGAAAATTTCGGCCGGAGCGTTCACACGCTTTTTTGACATTTGCAACTACCTGTTCATAATTTTCGTATAGCATCTTGATCAAGACCTTTCTAATTTTTAATATATAAGCTGATTTTCTGTGACACTTTGTGCATCCAGCACGATGTTATCGTAGGCTTTCAGCTCTTCGCCACTTTCAATCAGAACAAATTCGTCGATTGTTTTAATCACAGTTACCCGGCGGAATTCTGCAATACCCTGATTGGCAAAATAAACACCGGTCAGTGGATATAATTCTAACAACGATGCTGCAATCGTAGCATTCGAGGTAATATTGACCAGAATGTCAGAATCCTCAAAGCCTTCTGGATCAACATAGGCGTATTTCTCGTCTGTCTTATAAATCTTTGGCTGCATCTGCTGTATAGTTTTGTTCCCATTGTCATCGGTCCGCTGCAGGTTGAGACGGTTCTCGTTACTTTGGTTACTGCCTGCAGACAGATAGCTGAGTGGAATCCGATAGACCTGCTTTTCTACAAGTGCAGACGAAGGAATCTTCAGACCACTCTCATCGGACTGAATCAGTTCCACAGTCACGAAACGCTCGGACAGATAATTTGACATATATTTATCGATGGCAATGTTGATATAAGAGCCATCGGAACCTTCAATAATTGTAAAAGGCATCGTAATCGTAAAGTTCGAATTGTTGATACGGAACTTCACATATGACTGCCCGTCCAATTCTGCAAGCTGATCCTGTGAGATCGGCGCAACGATGTTCCACTGTTCGGATGGGATGATCTTCACGATAGTGGAACCGGCTTCTGCATAATCCCCGGATTTCATCGCCTTTTTATCGTATCCGGCTTTATCAAAATCGGAAGCTTTGATCTTTTCAGAAATCTGATAATTCTCATATCCGTCAATGTAATATGTTACAAGCCCGCTGTCTGGGGCACTGACCGAAGACAGTCCGCGTCCAGAGGAGCCTGCCTGCTGCATCAGTACTTCGTTTGTCAGCTCGAATACCTTGTTGTTAGCGCTTGTCTCGAAGCTGTACGCGTTGTAAAAGGTTACATCGCTGTATGATAACTTGTAAGAAGATATCAGGGAACGGATGCTTGCATAGTCATTGCTTGACAACAGTGCGTTGTAATTGCTGTCAGAATTATTTTCAGTATTATAGATCTCTCCGGCCTCATCAATGGTACATACAGTAGAGTTCTTTTTTACTTTTTCTCCATCGGTGATATAGTAACAGAGATAACCGGATTTCTGTGTGTTTACGATAACCTCGTCACGGATTGCAAGTCCCTGTAAGGTAATATCATTGCTGACATCGCCTTTGCTGACCTGATAGATCGTAACGGATTCTTTGCTGAGCGAAGATACGACGCTGATTACGACATACAGCAAAACCGCTGCAATAACTATGGTTGCAGCGTTTGCACGTATCTCTTTATTCAGTTGTATAATACGGTTTGGTTGTTTCATATCCTCACCTGATTGTGTGTATTTTACAGTTTACAGACAACATTGGCTGCATATTCTGCTGGCAACATGGATTCTTCCACGGCAGTACTGATGACAAATGTAACATTGTATTTTTCGGAAATCTTATCAATCTCTTTCAATGCAGAGCCAAGTGCATCTGCCTCGATGTTACACATCATCATGAAGTTATCCAAAAAGATGTGAGTTACATTATGGTTGGAAGAAATCAATCCCTGAATAAAGCCCATAAAGGCATCTGGGGATTGAATATCGTACTCGTGCAGATTGACGAGCCGGATGACATTAGAAAGTTCATACATATGCTTGTTGCTCTTATCAATGTAAATGATAGAACCGCTAGTACGCTTGCTTTCGTTGTTCGCTCTTTCCACCATTTTGCGTGTTTTACCGTTTCCTTTTGCTCCAATAATTAGTTCCAGCATCTCATGTCCTCCTTAGTCTGTTAAACATAATAAACGTATAATAGAATTGTATAAGTCCGCTTTGGAATTGCCGGATGATGCGACAACTACATAGTCCTTACCGTCCTTGGTCAGATACATGGCAAGACAGTTACCAGCTCCATCGGTCGTTCCTGTTTTCCAGGATTCCAGATGGAAGGTCGCTGGCAGAGACACTTCTCCCGTAACAAATAAATTTGTTGCGGTGCTTTCGGTATCAATTGCTGCGCCATTGGAATCATAAAACGTATAAGTATATGTATCAAAACCATCAATATCCCGTAGGATCTGATGATTGTGGACTTCTTTTACAATGAGGTACATGTCATATGCGGTCGAATAGTGATTTGGATCGTCCAGTCCGTGTGGATTCATAAAATGAGTGTTTGTAGCTCCGAGCTCCAGGGCTTTCTGATTCATACGGTCACAGAAGCTTTGGATATCCCCACCCACATACTCTGCCAGATACAGGGCATAATAATTGTTGGATTCTAACATCAGCCCATACAACAGGTCTTTTACGGAAATGGTATATCCACGATGCAACTGGCTGGGGGCAACATCTTCTGCTGTCAGATCATAGTTTTGTGTGATCTCAACCATATCATCGAGTGAAATGGTTCCGGCTTCAATGGCATCAGCCACAACAATTGCAGTCATCATCTTCGTCATACTTGCCGGATACATACGTTGATGTACATTTTTGGCGGCAAGTACCGTCTGGTCGGATTCATTGATTAAAAGTGCGTAATAGTCTTCGGGAAACAAATCCGCCTGGGTACGGTCGTCACGATAAACAATCGTGTCCTCCTGATGGAAATCAACATTGTCCGATTGATGAACTAGGTGGTCGATCACGTAAGTAGCGGAATCAACATCAGGATACGCTGCCTTTACGTGATTGTTGACAATGCAGACAATAGATACAAACAATACCAACAGTACAAGTATTATTAAATTTCTCGTTAAATATTTACTTCGCATAGTTTTTTAGTGCTTAAACAGTTCTCGCCAATCTAAGTCACCACGATCCAACGCTTTGATCAGCAATTCCGCGGTTGCAAGATTGGTTGCAAGTGGAATATTGTGAATATCACAAAGCGAAAAGATATTATTGATATCTACATCGTGGCTCTTCTTGGTCTGTGGATCGCGTAAAAATATCATCATGTCCAGATCATTGCTCTCAATCATGGCACCGAGCTGCTGCTCTCCTCCGGTATGCCCGGCGAGGAACTTGTGGACAGTCAGATTGGTAACCTCTTCAATCATACGTCCTGTCGTTCCGGTTGCATAAAGTTCATGATGAGACATAATCCCCCGATAAGCGATACAGAAATTCTGCATTAATTTTTTCTTCGCATCATGTGCGATTAAACCGATGTTCATGTACGGTTCTCCTTAAGTAACATTATAGTCTTCCCTAGTAGCTTGTTTTTTGCATACTGACATTTAGCACGACTCCGATTCCAATCGAGATACTGATCAGGGAACTGAGCCCGTAGCTGATAAACGGAAGCGGTAGTCCGGTGTTTGGTATAACACCGGTTGCAACACCGACATTGATGAATGTCTGGTATGCGATCAGACAGCCCATTCCGGCTGCAATCAGCATGCCTTTTGTATCTTTTGCATTTCTCGCTACATGGATACATTGTAACACTATTAACAGTAGAATTGCAATAATTATTACACTTCCAACGAAACCAAGTTCTTCGCCGATGACAGAAAAAATGAAGTCTGTCTGCTGCTCCGAAATGAAATTTGCATCCTTTACTGTGGCGATGGTTGAAGTGTTTAAGCCTTTTCCAGTAAGCTGTCCGGAACCGATTGCCATAACGGAGTTATTCTGCTGTGTATAGTCGGAGCCGTACTGCCCTGGATAGATAAACTGCAGGATTCGGTTCACCTGGTAATCACGCAGCAAGTGTTGGTTTGGCCTCTGAATATACCACAGAAAGCTTCCAGCAAGTGGAACAAATACCAGCAGTGCAATTCCGATAATCTTATAGCTTAATCCAGACAGATATAACATTGTGACAAGAACCATAGCCAGACACAGAGTCGTGGACAGATCCGGTTCTACTGCGATCAGTGCCAGGGATAATCCAATCAGAAGCACAAACAGGCAAAGTCCTTTAAGTGTATTGATTTTATTATCTTCTTTCAGTTTATCCAGAAAGGTTGCAGTAAATAAGATCATAAGGATCTTGGAAAATTCGGATGGCTGGAACTGGATACCTCCGCTTCCGCCAATCATGATCCATCGTTTTGCGTAATTGACTTCCACACCAAAAAAGATAACGGAAAGTAATATAACCGCGTTAATGATGAAAAACACACGGTAAAACCGGCACACAAAGTCGTAATTTAATAGAGAGACAAAAATCATAATGATAACGCCAAGCCCAATACCGATGGTCTGTTTGGGCGTGAATGAACTGTCTGCACTGTTGATCATGACAACGCCACAGATCATGGCAATGATGACGGTAATCAGTAATTTGAAATTATAGTCTCTGAGACTGAATCTTGTGAACATCTTTATCCTTCTTCTTTAACCAGCCGAACAAGCGGCTCCTTTTTTCTTCTTTTGCGAGATCCTGCCCGCAGATCCGCATGGCAATGTGGTCGTAGGCACGTCCTGCAACACAGTTTTTTGTTGCAATCGGTGTTCCACGGTTACTTGCGATGACGATATTCTCATCGTCGTAGACGCTTCCGATATGGTTGACCCCAAGGATTTCTACAACGTCTTCTACAGACATCATCTCGCCCCGCTTGACCATATCCTGTCGTACTCGGTTTACTACAAGGTCAATCCGTGGTATCTCGTTTGCATTTAAGATTCCAATGATGCGGTCAGCATCCCGGATAGCAGAAACCTCTGGTGTGGTCACGACGATCGCACGTTTTGCAGCAGCAATAGCATTTTTAAATCCCTGTTCGATGCCTGCCGGACAATCGATAATTATGTAATCATAATCTGGCTTGAGCTGATTGATGAGTTTGATCATCTGCTCTGGAGAGACGGCGCTTTTGTCGCGCGTCTGGGCTGCCGGGAGCAGAGATAGCGTATCACACTGCTTGTCACGGATGATTGCCTGTTGATGGCGGCAATTTCCTTCTACGACATCGACCAGATTATAAACAATTCTGTTTTCAAGCCCCATGACAACATCCAGATTCCGAAGTCCGATATCGGTATCAATCAGCAGAACTTCAAATCCATGTCTAGCAAGGGCGTATCCTATATTTGCGGTTGTCGTAGTCTTTCCGACACCGCCTTTTCCTGATGTAACAACGATCACTTCACTCATGATAAATCCTCCAGTCTATTTCAGGCTATATACGAACGTATCAGGTTTCCCTTTGCACCCGGAGGTTGCAGCACCGTGGAGTGCTCCGATGATAATGATATTGCCCTCGGATTCAACGCTGGCACCTGATTCCACATCTCCGACAATCACGATGCTGGCGGCTGCCTGTATGGATTGTCCGTTCTTTAAGTTGCCTATATAAAATAGACCGTTTTTATCGGAGTAAATTGATTTCTTCTTAGGCTTTTCGATGGAACGCGGTCTGCGTCCGATGCGAATGCCTTTGTCGTTTAGTGTATCGATGATTTGCTGTTTTTCGTCCTCTGTCAGATCCTTACCTTCAAAGGTAACGGTAATCGGTTTGATGTTCGCATAATATCTTCCGGTTGTTTGAAGCTTATCAGAAAGACAGGTGACCACCTGACTTATGGTAGCATCCGGCGATATAATCAGTCGAATCCCCGCTTTGTTACCTTTCATCATAACGGGACTAATCATACTCCACCTCTCTTTGACTAATCTTGGGACGGCGTTGCGTTGCCGCTCATTTCGGCACCAACTAATTTATCTGGATCATACATGTATGCATAGATGAATCCAGCCAATTCTCTGGCATTGGCGGAGGAATAACCATTTTGGATAACACAGGTTACGGATACTTCCGGACTTTCATATGGTGCGTAGGATACAAATAACGCGTGATCCGGCTTGTCTTCACTCTCCTGCGCGGTTCCGGTTTTTCCGGCGACATGAACATTGATCCGGTTGATCAATTCGTCGGAACCAGCCGAATACGCAACCACGTTTCGCATACCCTGATGGACGGCGTCCCACGTGGAGCTGGCAAGCTGCACCTGATTTTTCACTTCTGCATGATTGTCCAAAATGACATTTCCCTCGTAGTCGGTTACTTTATCGATCAATGTGAGGTTATAACAGGTTCCGCTGTTGGCAATGGTTGTCACATAGCGGGATAACTGGACGGGTGCATAGATGTTTTTTGCCTGTCCAATGGCGCTTCGAACGGAGTCGTTATCAGAGATATGCGGCTCGATTTCCGGAAGCTCCAGACCAGATTTGTCTCCAAGGCCGAACAGCTCTGCGTATTTCTGAATCCGTTCAACACCGTAGGCATCGTTATAGGAGCCATCTTTAATCGCCAGATCATATCCGAGGTTGTAAAAGAACAGGTTGCAGGAATGCTGAATACCACCCACGACATTCAATCCTCCGTGTGCACTGTTGCCCCAACATTTTGGAGACGGTGTGATCTTTTCAAAAAGTCCGTTACAGAAGTAAATCGATCCGGTGTCAATTACTCCCTCCGTGAGTCCTGCAATCGCAACAAGCGGTTTGTAGGTGGAACCTGGCGCGGTACGCTGCTGGCTGGCACGGTTGTATAGAGGCGTTGTCTTATCGGCTAACAGCTGATTATAATAAGCGGTATCTACTTCGTTGGTCAGATAGTTGTTATCGTAGCTTGGATAGCTGACATATGCTTTGACATCTCCAGTGTTGACGTCAGTCACGATCGCTGAACCGGAACAGATATCCAGTGCCAGCATGGCAGGCGTAATCTCCTGATTCTGGATTTTTTTACGCATAAAGTCATAGGCACCGTAATTTCCAGCGAGGTATTCCTGATACTCGGTGTCACCGTCGACGTTCAAAATTCCCTGATCATACAGAAGCTGTACAACTGCATCTCCGGTTATCATTCCGGATTGTAGCATAACTTTGATCACGAGTTTGTCGAATTCACTGTCTGTACTTAAATATTCAATAATATAATCGCATAATGCGTTATAAATCTCGTCATTATCATAATAATCGCTTTCAACCTTCAAAGCGGACAGGTCGATCGCCTCCTGGCTGATTGCATATTTCAGATAATGTTCCAGAGACGTTACATTGTTTGTATAGTCGATAAACTCCTGATCGTCTTTGTCAATCATGGAGGTATGGAAAATATTGTTGTCGCTCAAAATTTCACAGATATATTCCATGTAATGCTGATAGTTCTCATCCAGCTCAGAAAGCGGCGTGAAGGTAGATGTCAAAATAGTATCCAGATTGTCAAGGGTTGCCTGTCTCTGGGCATCGATTGCCTGAATCGTTGCTTTTTCAGTATCCGTTGCATCTTCTGCGCGCATATCATCCTGTGACAGGATGTTGTTATTAAACAATCCAAAATAAACATCAGAGATTGCGATGCTGGCATTTTCCTTGGCAATTACGTTATAGGCGGGTGTCAGATACGATAAAATGATCGAGGTAATCTCATCTTCCAGCGTATCATAACAGTATTTCTGCAGATTTAAATCCAGAGTCAGATAGACATCGTTTCCGGCTGTTGCGGGTTTGGATTCAACAGTGTCAATAACTTTACCAAGGTTATCGACATACATCGTCTCAAGACCATTTGTACCGCGCAGATAGGACTCACAATACTGCTCAATACCGGTTTTTCCGATCATTTCTTCGTTTGTATACTGCTCCTCATCTGAAAGCTCTGCATTTTTTTCTTTCATTTCCTCATCGGAAATGGCACCGATATAGCCGATGACATGGGCGAAATATTTGGCGTCGTTGTAGCGGCGCAGGGATTTGACGGAGACAGACATGCCAGGAAGCTCATCTGCATGCTCTGTAATCGCTGCATTGCTTGTCTCACTGATGTCATAAGCGATGGTAACCGGAACATACTGCTGATAGCGGTTCATCCACAACTTGTAACGTACGCCGACAATCTTTAAATCTGCTTCTTTGCTATAAGAATCTGAAACATCAAATACTTTGGTATTCAGATATTCCATGATATCGTCCGCAGTTGCATTTTTCTGTTCGTCAGGCATGGAATCATAATCGGTTTTTGCATAGACATCCTTCAGGAAATTTTTCAACTGCTGGTCTTTGACTGTAAACTGGAAGTTCCCATTTGCATCAAGCTTGATCGGGAAATCCAATGTCAGGGAGTCGCCGTTTTTCTCTAATATGGAGATTGTCTCGTCGACAATCTGGTTTTTCAATTCATTCTCGCTGATCTTCAGGTTCTTTGCCATCGTTGTCTGTGCGTTGTCATTACTGAAAACAACCGAGTAAGAAAGCTCATTGTAGGCGAGCAGGTTTCCATTGCAGTCGTGAATATTTCCACGCACGGAATCGATCGTCAAAGTCTTCTTTGACTTGTAGACGAAATTCTCCATATGCTCTTCTCCCTCTTTGATCTGCAACACAAAAAGCTGATGTACCAGAATCGAGAAAAGTACAAGGACGACAACTGTAACCGGAAACAGACGGCTTTTTACATAGTCGACAATAATCTCTTTAATTGATTGTAATATCTCACGTAACATAGATTACTCATCTTCCTTTAAACGTTTGTTGATCTTTACATAGAGCTTGTAAATGATCACCGTTAACAAAGCGGTACATAAAATCTCCGGCAGAATCACATGCAGAAGGTATACACCGTAATTCGTTTTATTCTTTAATAAGAAACTGACAATATAGATAATCGTGTTAAACAGAAAATCATCCACAATAATTACGATCAAAGGCAGTAATACATCTTCAATCATGTAGTTTTTGTGAAAGAATCCGTTAATATAACCAATAAACATGTACAAAAGCATATAGGGCCCGAGGATGCTGGAGAAAAATATATCCACCAGCAGACCGCTGCATGCACCGACCAGCAGACCTTCTTTTCTGCCGCGCATCAGTCCAAAGGACATTGTGAGGATCAGAAGAAGATTCGGTGTGATCACACTTAAACTGTGAAATCCAAACACCGTCGACTGTAATACAAAATTTATGACAATCAGAATTGCCAAAGTTATGATTCGTTTCAGTTTATGTTTCATAATTTGCTGCTTCCCTTACATTTGCTTACTCGTGGGAGACGGTCTTTTTTTCTGCCGTAATGACAAGCACATCTGTGATGTTTGAAAAATCAACTGCGGGTGTAATATAGGCAGTCATTGTCAGGTTGTTTGTGTCATAAGAGGTCTTTGCCACATAGCCGATGATCAGACCGGAATGATACAGGTCTGAAATCGGCGAGGTTACAACCTTATCTCCGATTGATACATTGGCGTCCTTATCAATATTTTCAACAAGCAGATAACCGCTATCATAGAGGTTCAGATCTCCCTCGACAGTACAGAGTGCATTTGCAGGCATGACCTTCGCACTGATATTGGAATTGTCATCGATGACTGCACGTACTTTGGCGTAATCATCAAAGCATTCCGTGATGATGCCTGCGACGCCATCGCCACACAAGACATTAGCACCCTTAAAAAGTCCCTGTTTGGTTCCCTTGTCAATATAGAATGTAGAAAACCACGAAGTGGAATCTTTTGCAAATACATGGGCAGCCGTCATCTCATAATCAGGATAGGATTCATCCAGATCATACAGATCCCGCAATTCCTGCAGTTCCAGCATTTTATTCTGATAGTTTGTGATCTCCTGCTTACAGGATGCAAGCTCTGC
>ULYS01011108.1_pt1 | contig 17624 bp, 14 predicted proteins | sample 1962381 | NCBI WGS metagenome assembly ULYS01 (sample SAMEA4835869, study PRJEB28245) | human gut metagenome | biome: gut microbiome; material: fecal sample | place: Denmark | collected 2008
CCTAAATCACGGGAACCCAAATAAACCCCAAACTCCATCTTGAATAATTCCACCAGTTGTTTTACAATAGAGCCATGAATACACAAACGCGAAGAAAAATGATTGCAAGTTTCATATTTGTCATTCTCGTATGCGGCGTCCTTTTTGACCATGTGCCTGACCGCACAGTCATTTTGCAGGGTTGTTCGAATACGATTTCTTCGGATGCGCGAATTGATGGCTCTGGGATTAAATATGCCATCCGCGGCGAGCGTTTTTCAGAGCAGACGCCAATTGTCTGTCTGCTTCGCAGCACTGCAAGAAATACCGGATATTTATCGAGAACACCGCTTGTTTTAACCGGTTTTGGTTCTCTTATATTTCTCGCTGTATTAACAGCACTCTTATTACATCTCTATGCGAAAGGGCACGACACAGGCAGCCGCCTGCGCATTTTACGATGGCTCTTTCGGACGGACGGAAAAAAACGCACCTTCCATATTGGATAATTGAATAAAGATGGTTTGTTCTTTTGCTGTAAATCTGCTATTTTTTCATGTCATGTCTTTGATTTTTGGCAAAAGGACGCGGACTTGTTATGTTGAAAATTAAATATGGAGGAAAATGATTATGTTGGGAACAATTTTTTTGAATGTAGTTATTTTTATCGGAGGCGCTTGTGGTGTACTTAGTTGTTTATACATGGTACTGTCGCTGATTGCTGTCCTGTTTTACAAGGTTTTCAGACGAATCCGTTTTGGAATTTCATTGTTTGATTAACTGAACTTGGTGAAAAACACCTTGCTTGTTCCCTCCTTTTCTATTATTATGGTATCAGGGTCGAAAAGTTAGCAATCCGGATAACATAAGTTATAAGTTCTCAAAGTCAAAAGAGCTGAAATTAAGGAGGGAACATTTTTGAAAAAATGGATGCAATCCGTGGGGGTGCCTTTTTTAGTGGCAGGAATTTTTGGAATGATGATAGGACCAAATGTAAACGTGTCCGCCGACGAGCCAACGGTGGCTTCGGGTTCTGGCGTGACAATTGAAACACCGGCAGAAACTCCGCTTGGCGCAGCGGTCATTACATCGGCAAAAAAAGCGTCTTCGTTAAAACAGGTTACAATTACATGGACGCAGAGCGGAGAGGCACTGGGTGCCGTCATTTTTAGAAAAAGCGAGAAAAGTGATTTTGCAGAAATTGCGCGGATTTCGGATGGTACGCCGGGAAATAAAACGTATGTGGACAAGTCGGTGAAAGCAGGAAAAACTTACATTTATCAGGTCTGCGTGTTCCGTACACGCGCAGATGGTACGACACAGGTGCAGACAGGAGCCAAAACGGCATCGGTAAAATTGGTGCCGGGGAAAATTAAAGGGCTTAAGGCGAAAAAAAGAGGAAGAAAAATTCTGGTAACCTGGAAGAAGACCAAAAGTGTTTCCGGTTATCAGGTTTATACGAAAGTGTTTGTAAAAGGTATTAAGACAAAGTACAGCAGAGCGAAAACGCAAAAAGGGCGCAGCTACAAGCGTGGCATGCTTGTTCACGGCATGAAATACGGCTTTATGGTGCGTGCTTATAAAAAGGTAAATGGCAAAAAAATCTACGGACCATTTACGGTTGTGAAAAAAAGATACTAATATGAAATGGAGATAAAAAAATGAATTATTTGAAGGATTACCGCGAGGGCGAAAAGTTTGTTGGCACGTATTTGTGTAAACAGAAACAGATTTTGAAAACAAAGGCAGGAAAAACGTATTATTCCCTGACCTTACAGGATAAAACGGGAACCGCAGACGGAAAAATCTGGGAGCTGAATAATGGTATTGCTAATTTTGAGCCGATGGATTATATTCACTGCGAAGGAATGGTAACGAGTTTTCAGGGAAATTTGCAGATGAACATTTCCCGCGTCCGCATCAGCGACGAGGGCGAATATGACCCGGCGGATTATGTGCCTTGCACGAACAAAGATGTTGGAGAAATGTTTAGCCGCATTTTGAAATATGTGGCAAGTGTGCAGAACAAATATCTGCGAAAAATTTTGGAAATGTATTTTGTGGAAAATAAAGAGTTTGTCGATGCATTTAAGAAACATTCGGCAGCGAAGAGTGTTCATCATGGATTCATGGGCGGACTTTTGGAGCATACGCTCAGCGTCACGGACATGTGCCAGTATTTTGCGGAGCATTATCCAATGATTCACAGAGATTTACTCATCACAGCGGCGTTGTTCCACGACATGGGAAAAATTCAGGAAATTTCGGATTTTCCAATGAATGACTACACGGATGACGGCCAGCTTCTCGGTCACATTTACATTGGCGCACGCTGTATGGAAAATGCGGCAGCACAGATTCCTAATTTCCCGCCAAAATTGAAAAATGAACTCGTTCATTGTATTCTTGCGCATCATGGCAAGATGGAATTTGGTTCGCCGAAAGTACCGGCGATTATGGAGGCAATGGCATTACATATGGCGGATAACGCCGACGCGAAATTGCAGACTTTGACGGAAGTATTTACTCAGGCAGGCGACAACATGGGATGGCTTGGTTTCAACCGCATGTTTGAGAGCAATTTGAGAAAAACTTCAGAGGAGTAATGGACTTGGAAAAGAAGAAATTGCAGTTTAAGAAAAATGATGAAATTGTCATTACGATTGAAGATTTAGGAAAAGACGGAGAGGGTATCGGTCATGTAGATGGCTATGCCCTTTTTGTAAAGGGTGCGCTTCCGGGCGAAAAGGTTTTGGTGCACCTGATGAAATTAAATAAAAATTATGGCTTTGCGCGCTTGGTTGAAATTTTGGAGCCGTCAAAGGAGCGCATGACGCCGTCGTGCCCTTCTGCATCCTTGTGTGGCGGCTGTACGCTGCAGCATTTTTCCTACGAAGGCCAGCTTGCCTTCAAAGAAAAGAAAGTAAAAGATTGTCTGGAAAGACTCGGCGGGGTGGATTTATCTTCTGTCACATGGCTTCCGATTTTAGGAATGACGGGCGAAAATGAATCCCCGTGGCATTACCGCAACAAAGCGCAGTTTCCGGTTCGTGAAGATGAAAATGGAATCCCGCAGACCGGCTTTTTTACCGGACGGAGCCACCGCTTAATCCCTGCTTCGTCATGTGCCATTCAGCACCCGGTAATCAATGAAGTTGTCGAAACCGTAATGGATTTTCTGCGTGCGTATGGTATTTCTGCCTACCGTGAGGAAAGCCACAAGGGACTCGTGCGCCATATTTATGTGCGCCGCGGCTACCACACCGGACAGATTATGGTGTGTCTTGTTATAAATGGAAATGAGCTGCCGCACGCTGCAGAATTCATTACACGTCTTCGAACGATTGAGGGAATGACAAGTATCTGCCTCAACCTCAACACAAAGAAAACAAATGTAATTCTTGGTCCTTCCACAAAACTTTTGTGGGGCAGCCCTGCCATCGAGGACAAAATCGGCGGCATCCGCTACCAGATTTCGCCACAGTCCTTTTATCAGGTCAATCCGGTTCAAACCGAAAAACTGTATCAGACAGCACTCGATTTCGCTGATTTGCAGGGAGATGAGCGTGTCTGGGACCTCTACTGCGGCATCGGAACCATTTCTCTATTTCTTGCAAAAGCAGTACCAAACGGTCAGGTAACTGGTGTCGAAATTGTTCCGGAAGCCATCGAAAATGCCAAGAAAAACGCAGTATTGAACGGTATCTCCAATACGTCATTTTACTGTGGCGCAGCCGAAGACGTTGTAACAGATATGGTCGCTAAGCGCCGCACGCCGTCAAAAGAAGACACAAATGGTGCGCTCGCCGACGTCGTTGTCGTCGACCCGCCGCGTAAGGGGTGCGATGCGAAACTTTTGGATACCATTGTTACGATGAACCCCGAAAAGATTGTTTATGTCAGCTGCGACCCAGCGACACTTGCTCGCGATGTGAAGGTGCTGGGGGAGAAGGGGTATGAGGTGAAGAAGGTTCGGGCTTGCGATATGTTTCCGCAGGGGGGGCATGTGGAGACGGTAGTTGGACTACAACGGAAAGATATGTAGAAATCCTTGAATTTACGCACTTTACAGAGCTTTGGACTTTTAATGAAGTTGGTGTAAATCATAAAGAAAAAGTACAAGTTCGTAAAGTGGAGGTGTCTGTGGTACTTGACCTGGATACTTGAAATACAATTTTGTATATAAAAGTGAATAGAGATCATCAATTATGATGAATGTAGGGATACTTGCAACAGAGTGTCCCTATTTTTATATAAGGGCATTCCTAACAGGGATGCCTTTTGAATTTTAGTAGAAAGAGTTACTGAATCTGCTCAGAATAAACGATGGTATTTAAACAGTCAGGTATGTCAAGATTTTTTAGGTAAATAAGTAGAAGTATAATAATAGTGTTATAATGCTGCCTTGATATAGCATAGTCTTGAAAACAGAAAAAGAATTATTTGGTTTGCAATAAAGTGTTTGATGGGAATGATACCTGAGATTTCGTGAAAAAATTCGGAAACTTAAGCGAAATATGGAAAATCTTGAAATTGTAATTCTAACGAAATCATGATAAAATGAAATCATGATTAGCAGTAGTAGCTGACATTGTGGAATATGTTGGTGACTCGTAGCGCTGTCCATGTTTTCCATATAATAAGATATAACTGAAAATAGATTTAAGTCTTGACGGCAAAAAGAGCTGTCGGTGAAGAATTGCGTCTGGAACAAACAAAGGGTGAAGGTGCATTTGTATTTGCAAAAAATCATGGAAATCTGAAAATGGTTCCTGTGTAATTCTGTATGACAAATAACATGAAGAAAAGATTGAAAATGTATTGTTTGTCAAATGATACAAAGATGACAGATGTTTTGAATAAAATGGCAGATAGATTTTTGGAATCTAATGGATTTTAATGAAATCATAATACAGAGGAAAAGGAGTTGTAGATATTATGCTTAGACATGATATGGTTGAAACTGTTGGGAAAGAATTTCTGACAAGCAATATAGAAGCTGGTGAATATAGTTATGTTCAAGCGGCAGGTGGAAAGGCTCAGCTGGAAGCAAAGGTTGGACATCCTGTATCTCATTTTAAATTGGATATTCGATTTGAAATGGAAGACGTGGTTGTTTTGATTGAAACAAAACAGGACTATGTTGAGAATGACGAAAAACAGTTGCGTGAGTATCTGGAGGAAGAACGTGCTATTCATCCAGGGAAGAAAGCTATTTGTATTCTTGCTAATACAAACAATGATAAAATCAAAGTATGGAAATCGTTTGTTGATGATGAACATGTATTAAAAGATGAAGCCATGTTGGATAGGATGTCTCATTATGTCAGATTGTTCAAAATCAATAAATCTAATGACCGTGAAACAGTTCTTAAAAATACATATTCTTTAAATGAAATGTTACACAAAAAGGACATTGACGAGAATTTGCGTAGTCAATTTGTGGGAACATGTCTTTTATATATCAAAGACCTTGTAATTACAAAGGGATTTGTTTCAATTACAAAGGAGGTTGTTGATTCTTTAAAAGAAGTGTGGCGTTTGATGAAGCCAAAAGGAATCAGAGGTGCTATTGAGGGTGTGTTATCTGATTTGCTAGATGGATCTGATAACAAAGCAAAAAAGATTGAATTGCTTCAGAAAAATGTTCTTGGAAATCAGAAGGTGAGAGCATTGAAAACTGAGGATTGGGTAGAAATCCTTGAAACAATTATGTTAGATATTTATAGATACATTGATACTGATAGTTCAGAAGGTCAAGATATTCTGAACATGTTCTTCATTGCATTTAATAAATATACAGGAAAAGCAGATAAGAATCAGGCTTTTACACCTGACCATATTACAGAGTTTATGTGCCGTGTCACAGGTGTGAATAGAACAAAACGTGTTCTTGATGCTACATGCGGAAGTGGTTCTTTTCTTGTACAGGCAATGGTAAAAGAGCTTGCTGATTGTAGACGTGGAAAACGAGAAAAAGAAGCTAAAGAGCTTATGCGTAAGGTAAAAGAAGAACATATTTATGGTATTGAGGTTGAAGAAAAAGCTTATGGTCTTTCTACAACAAATATGCTGATTCATGGAGATGGAAATAGTAATATTAAATTTGGAAGTTGTTTTGATTTGAAGGGGTTTATTAAAGATGCAGACCCTGACATTATTTTGATGAATCCGCCTTATAATGCCAAACCGATAGGAATACCTGATAAGTATAAAACTAATTGGGGAAAGGCTAAAGATGGGAAAGAAGACCCAACGAAAGGATTTGTATTTGTTCATTATCTGTCAGATGTAATCAAAGAAATGAACGAGAAAAGAGAATCCAAGGGCAAACCATATAAGACAGTGAAGATGGCTGTATTGTTGCCGGTATCAGCTGCTATTGGAACAAGGAAGATTATTCAGGCTGAGAAAAGGGCAATGCTTGAAGATAATACATTAGAAGCAGTATTTACACTTCCGAATGAAATTTTTTATCCTGGTGCCTCTGTATCAGCGTGCTGTATGGTATTTACGTTGGGAGAATCACATGTAAAGTCAGATGGAAAAGCAAGAGAGACATTCTTTGGATATTACAAAGAGGATGGATTCAAAAAGAAAAAGAATCTTGGAAGAGTAGAGCAGTTTGATGATAATGGCGATAGTAAATGGAAAGCTATTGAAGAAGAATGGCTGGATTTGTTCCGTTATCATAAATCTGTTGATGGATTGTCAGCGACAATGGAAGTATCAGGAACAGATGAGTGGCTTTGTGAGGCATATATGAAGACGGATTATAGCAAGCTCACAGAAGCAGATTTTCAACAGACGTTGAATAATTATCTTGCCTATTTGATGAAGGAGGGTAAGATTTATGAATCTTAATACTCATGGTTGGAAATCTTTTTACTTGAAGGATTTGTATGACATTCAAATGGGAAATGGTTTTGATAAAAATAAGCTAGATGAAGGCAAGCCAGAAGTCAATCTTGTTTCTCGCGTAAGCTACAATAATGGTGTTGATATTAAAGTTGGCTATGTCAATGATGTTGAACCTTTTGAAGCAGGTTTAGTTACAGTTGCATTGGGTGGTAGCTATTTAGGTTCTTGTTTTATTCAAGAAGAGCCTTTTTACACAGGTCAAAATGTTGCTGTAATGAAAGCAAAATATGATATGATGACACATTCTGTAAATATATTTATTTCAGGACTTGTTCGATTTGAATGTGAGACTAAATATTATGCTTTTGGTCGTGAACTTAATACGCATATCAGAAGGGATTTTGGTATTAAATTACCAGTGAAGCACAATATAGACAGAACCCCCTTTATTGACACAGATAAAAAGTATTCAGAAGATGGATATGTTCCTGACTGGAAATTTATGGAAGATTACATCAAATCATTACATTATAAACCTTTAACAACAAAGAAATTAGTTAGCAGTGCAATTGCATTGATTTATAATGATTGGAAAGAATTTATGTTGGATGATGTTTTTACATTGAAAGGTGGTTTTTATAACAAAAAACCAGAACATTCAGCAGAAGGTAATATTCCATTTTTAGCATCAACAGAATCTAATAATGGTGTTACAGAATTTTATGACATTGAAGATATTAAAGGATGGGATAAAGTTGGAAACGAAGATGACACATTAGAAAAAAAGTTATACAAAGGGAATTGCATTGCAGTTACAGTGAATGGGTCTGTATGTAATGCTTTTTATCAAAAAGAACAGTTTACGTGCAGTCATGATATTACAGCTTTTTATGTGAACAATTATAAGATGAATCCGCATCTTGCAATGTTTTTATGCACAATTATTATGAAGGACAAGTATAGGTGGTCTTATGGAAGAAAACCACATGATGTGAAAAAGTTTGGAAAGTCTGTAATAAAACTTCCGGTAAAACACAACCCAAATGGGACAATTTTTATTGATGAAAAACATATATACTCAGAAGAAGGATTTGTTCCGGATTGGCAGTTCATGGAAGACTATATTAAGTCATTACCGTATGGAGACAGATTGTAATTTATAGGTTAAACAGGCGATATACAAAGTCCTGTATGTTGTCTGTTTTGTATACTTAAATGTAATGAAACACGTTATGAAATAAAAAAATATAGGGAAAAAATTTAAAATGGTATATTTTATGCAGAAATGAGTCTTCTTTGATGACAAGCTTTAGAAAGTTGAAAAATACCTGCTTTTTTTGTAGGTTTGTCAAACATGTGTTACACAGAGATCATATAATCCTTTAATACTTGATTGGGTGATTTCCATCCTAGAGGACGCATAGGGAAGTTATTGTAATCCCTGCGAGTATACACTTTCAACTGCTTGGCGAAATCCCCGAAAGAATAAAAAGTATGCGTTGCATAAAAGCGCTCATTATCCTTACGATGACTTCTTTCAACTTTTCCGTTATGCCTTGGTGTAAAAGGGCGTATGACCTTGTGCTGAATTCCATGTTGTTCCAGATGCACCTGAAATAACGTAGGTTTGTCACGGTTGGTAGTAAAGCGATTGGTAAACTCAGTGCTATTATGGCTGGGTTAATATGTAATCCAATATCACAAAAAAAGGTGCATGATTTTTTTGGACAAAATAGAAAAAAATATCCTTTTATTACATTTGTACCATCAGAAAAAGATGTAAATAAAAATGAAGACTCTCTGACACATTTAAGAAATGCTATTGCGCATAGTAAACAAATAGGAGTTACTGAATTTCTAAATATTTCTAACAATATTTCTGATATTCATATTAAGCAGGGACTAATTGTAATTAATGATTTGCTGTGTAATGAATAATATGAATTTAATATCTATGGGCATAGTATTTGTTACGTAGAGGTGAGGGGTTATAGTTCTACCGTAAATAATTGCGTGAAGATATAATATGTGTACAGCGTAAGGGCAGTTATAGACCGTAAAGGTTTGTAGCTACTCTTTTTGCGATTAAAGAACTTTTGGACAGAATGTCCAGAAGTGGAAAGGAGAGCTTATGAAGTATTTACTGCACAAGTTATTAAACGTGATGAAAGAGGAAGAATTCGGGATTATAGCGCTTTCCAGAATTTCTGGCGTGCCGGAGAGGACAATCTTAGATATCCTGGCAAGGATTAAGGAGCCGGAGCTTAGTGTGATGTGCAAGATTGCAGAGGGACTTGGTATTTGTGTTCATAAGCTTTGTGCAGACGAGGAGCGTTATGAGATGTCTGTTTCGAAAAATACCCTTGCCAAGCCGATTGTTGTCAGCGAGCTCAATGACGTGGATCTGGAGGAACGGAGTAACTGTATTTTGGAAAAGGGCATTGCGGAACATGGATTTTACAAATAATTTAAGCTGATAATATGTGACCGTTAGCAAAGAATAATAAGTATTTCGCTGGCGATTGATCATAGAAAAAAGGGTGAGAAATTATGTAGCGGTGTCCAGATTGCGACAAGGTATATTATGAATCTCGTCCATGCCATGAATGTGGTGGCTACTTACAGTGGGCTGGCGAAGTTTGGAAATGTTCTAATTGTGACTATTCAGAAGAAGTCTAAAACAGAAAAGCTCTCCATCACCGGATTTGTTCCAGTGGTGAAGAGGCTTTTTTTGATGAAAAAATGCTACTTTTTTGAGCTGTCGGTAATTTGTTCTAACATACCGATACTTTCAATAAAATCCTTTTCAACTGGAGAGAGTGTATCATCCAGTCGATTCTTATATTTATCATATTCTGCATGAGCTTTTTCAATAGCCTGCTTGTGACTGATATGACCGCTGCTGGTAAGAATATCACGGCGTGTCATTTTCAGATAATCGTCAATGGTTTCCAGCCAGTCTTTCATATACATAGGTTCTTTGTTAAGGGCGTGTACCTCAGCAATATCAAGGTAGGCGGTGACAATCTTATTGAGAGCGTCAAGCTCCTGTTCAGTAAGATAGTTCTTTGCTACTTCTACATCAGAACGACGGATTTCGTTATGTTCCCACGAGGTAAGTCCCATATTTTCTTTTTCTGCATCGGCACGTTCATAAATTACTTCAGCAGCAGTGTGCTTGTGGGCAGCCCAGTGCATTTTGTTTTGAACCTGTTTGAATGAGATTACAGTCTTTGATAACAAGCTTATCTTTGAATTTAAGTCTGGAATGACGCTTGAGCTAAAGAGATAATCGTAGAAATAACAAGATACGGACACCTTGCAGCGATGCAGGGTGTTTTTTTCGCTCATAGAAAATTTACAAAGCGTAACTGTGCCAGGATTGAAAATATCAACCATTTGGTTTATAATATAACAAGTTGAGGTGCATTTTAGACATGGAGGATTAAGATGAAAACATCCGATATGATTAAAGAATTATGTAATAAAAAGAATATAAGCGTTTTAGAACTTGCCAGACGGATAGGTCAGACTCCACAGAACTTTGGTAAGAAACTGAAATGAGATACTGTGACTCTTGAGGAGTTGAAACAGATAGCTGATGTGATGGAGGTTACCTTTGAGCAATCATTTATCTTCCCGGATGGAGAACAGATAAAAACAAGTAACGAATAGGAAAGTTAGGAGGACTAAATAATGGCAAATGAACTACAGCCACTTTCTTTACTTTTTCAAAACAGACTTTTTAGAATTCCGGACTATCAGAGAGGCTATGCTTGGCAGCAGTCGCAGCTTACTGATTTTTGGGATGATTTAGTAAATCTTCAAGAAGGAAGATATCACTATACAGGTTTATTGTCTCTTAAGAATCTGAAATCTTCTGAAACAACATCATGGAGCAGTGACCTTTGGATGGTATCAAAAGGATTCAAACCCTGTCATATTGTTGATGGACAGCAGAGACTGACAACTTTTGTTATTCTTTTAAATGAAATTGTGGAGTATTCCAGAACATTAAAAGAGAATGAAGGTTTATCCGATCGGGATATTGTGCTGGGATATGAAACGTTGGAAGATGTAGTAGCTAAATACATTTGTCAACATAGACCGCCGAATAAGCAGATAACTACATACCTGTTCGGCTATGAAGTGGATGATCCCAGTTCTGACTATTTACAGTACAGAATTTTTAATGAGCCATATTTCGGGACTGTTAATGAAACATACTATACAAGAAATCTGAAGTTCGCCAAGAACTTCTTTAGAGAGAATCTGACCGCCCTTTATGAGAGCGAAGGCATGGATGGTATCAATGATCTTTACCTCAAACTGACACAGAGGCTGATGTTCAACATCCATGAAATTGATGATGATTACGATGTGTTTGTAGCATTTGAAACCATGAATAATCGTGGTAAGAAACTCACAAACCTGGAATTATTGAAGAACCGACTGATATACCTGACAACTCTTTATCCGGACAGCAAGTTCGATAAAATGGATAAAGAGAATCTGCGTAAACAGATCAATGATACCTGGAAGGAAGTGTACTTCCAGCTTGGCAGAAATGAGAAGACCCCGCTCTCGGACGATGATTTTTTGAGGGCACATTGGATTGTGTATTTCACTTACTCCAGAAGAAAAGGTGATGACTATATCCATTTCCTTTTGAACAAGTTCTCTGCCAAGAATATTTTTGAAAAGAAAACGGTGGTTGTTGCCGATGGCTCCTTGGCGGTTGTTAGTGATACGGACTATGATTCGGATACTGACATTGAAGATGAATCTGGTGAAGTAGAAACTGTTGAGGTTTCCAAACTTGAACATGGAGAAATCCTTTACTATGTAAACAGTCTGAAAGATATGGCAAAGTACTGGTATGATACTTTCTTCCCATTCCAGAGTGAGAACCTTTCCGATGATGAAAAGGTATGGGTGGATCGTTTAAACCGCATAGGTATTGGACATTTCAGACCTTTGATTATGGCTGTTATCAGCCGAAGGGACTTGAAACCGGAAAAGAGAATTGAACTTTATACAGCTGTTGAGAGATTTATCTTTATTTGTTTCCGTCTTGGCTACTTTAATGCCACATTCAGAAGCAGTGAGTATTATCGTGCATCTCGCAGTATTTACCTTAAGGAAAGGGACATTGATGATTTGATCAATGATATCAATGAAACTACGGATGCCAACATCGAATATGTACTTCCGAACTTTGTAACCAAGATAGAAAAGCACTTCGATAACAAGGGCGGCTTCTATTATTGGAACTCTATCAAGTACTTCTTATATGAGTATGAGTACCAGCTTGCAAAGAAAAACAATCTGGATAAGGTGAGCTGGGAAATGTTTACAAAGACTGAAAAGGACAAAGTTTCTATTGAGCATATTCTTCCGCAGACTCCGTCAAGATTCTATTGGCGTAATCAATTCAGACAGTTTAGCGGTGAGGAAATCGAATTATTGTCCTGTGCTCTTGGAAACCTTCTTCCTCTATCACAGAGCATCAATTCCGCATTGCAGAATGATAGTTTTGAGGATAAGAAAACATCCAAGAACGGTGGCCGGAGAGGCTATCAGAATGGATCACATTCTGAAATTGAGGTTGCCAAGGAATCTGACTGGACTGCAGACCGAATTTATCAGAGAAGCAAGAAGCTTCTGGAGTTCATGGAAAACAGATGGAAGTTTAGTTTTACTTCAGAACAGATGAATAAACTCATCTATGTTACATGGGTAAATGATGGCAGGGCTGTTCCTGCTCCGCTATCAGAAGAACCGGAAAAAACTGCCAATTCATTAAGCAAAGAAAAACAACTTCCTAAGCTCGTAGGCGATTTAGGGGAGCTTCAACTTAAGTTTTGGTCAAGCTTTGTAGAATATTGTAAGGAAGAAGGCAGGGATATTGACATTGCTCTTCGCAAACCATTGGCTCAGAATTGGTATGATATTCCTGTAAATGGTGCTGATTACCATCTTTCTTATACAGTTACACGCAGTAAGTATTTATCCTTACTGATTTATGCTTACAATAAAGAAGCGTTTGAAAGACTTGAAAGTAAGAAGAACAAGATTGAAGAAATCTTTGGAGACAAGCTTGATTGGTATTCCAGCCGTGAAGGTAGTGAGGCAAAACGCATCATCTATAAGCGTGAAGCCGATGTGTTCAATCCATCAAAGCAGGAAGAATACTTTGCCTGGATGATTGATAAGTGTGATGAACTTAGCAATGCTCTTGTGCAGGTCGGTGAAATGGATGAAGAACCGCAGGAAAAAGATAAGTTTTCAAATTTGAAACAGTATCTTGAAAACTGTGGGAAGACCGAACTGATATTGACCTTTGCTGATATTGAGGCCATTATTGGTTGCAACCTTTGTAAGTCGGCATACAACTATTCTGCATACTGGACTCCATCACCAACCCATACAATGCCGAATACTATCCTGATAGCAGGATTTAAAGTGGTATCGGTTGATTTGCTTTCTAATTCATTGTTATTGCGTAAACAATAGCAATTTTCGAAAGTTGTCTAATTTATAGGAGGTGTTGACATGAGAGTCTTGGATTTAGATATGGACTATTTTATGACTGAAATAGCAAGTACTCCATTTTCTTGTGAAGAAAGACTTGATGAAGAGTACTATGGAAATTCAGTATGGTCTGCAGAAGAAGTTCGACAATTCTTAGAGCAAAATTTAGGATTGTCAAAAACACACAAAATACCGGGAAGAATTGTAAGTGGGCATAATGAATCACTATTCTTTTGGGAAGAACTTATTAATAGCAAAAAGCTTTCAGATTCCTTTGATGTTGTTCATGTTGATTCTCATGCTGATTTAGGCTTGGGAGATGCATCATGGAGTTTTTTGCAAAGTGAGTTTCTTACACTTCAGATTGATTCAAGAAGAAAAATAAGCGAGTATGAATTTTGCGATAAAATAAAAAGAATTAGTATAGGTGACTATTTGCTTTGGGCAGTTGCCTATAGAATGGTTTCATCTATTACATATTGTGCAAATCCTCATGGTGACAAGAACGATTATGTACTTGACACGTTAAAGGATTTTCATGAAGAGTACATTTGGGATAAACCTGTAAAAAATTATATACAGTTAAAGTATAATAAAACGATGAAAATGCCTGAGTATGATTCGTCTGACGCATATAAGAAAAAATATCTCGAGGGTGCAATAAAAGATCCAGAAGTGGAACTGTTAATAATTCCAACGATTGAGGACGTGGAATTTGACGGAAACTTTGATTATGCAGTTATGGCACAATCACCCAACTACACCCCGGCAAGTGCAGATTTCATACTGGATATTTTCAGAGAATATATCGAAGAAATATAATTAGCTGCTAATTTGCCTATACAAATTATAAAGCAATTCAAGTTTATCACAGGCTCGAAACCCTAGATTTTAAGGGAAAAGGTGCGTTCCACCATTCCCTTGTACAATAGGGGTTGAGTATGTTTTTCGTTGAACAACCGAGCCATGTGGAGAGCGTGGTTTGTTTGCAGAAGGGAAAGGGGTAAAGGATATGGCGATTTTTGGAGAAAATGGATGGGGTTCTATTTCCGAAGAGCGATGATATAAGTGGAGGTTTATCCTAGGGGATAGGCTTTTGGGGAATGGGAGTTATACATTTGGGCACAAGGATACTTATGGGTAAAAGAGAAAGAAGGGAAAATATGGATAAAAAAAGGGAGTATGCTGAGCAGTGGGAAGTAAGTTCAAAATATTTTTATGACAAAAAATATTATAACTGGATGCAGAAGAAGATAGAAAATTATAACATTATTTTGGAAGTTGGTTCTGGCACTGGATATAGCACGTTGGTATTATTAGAAAACGGTCACAAGGTAATTGCACTTGAGAAGAATAATGAATGTATTAAAAAAGCAACAGAATTAATACAGCAAAAAGGCTATTCGGTAGGAAGGATGCCGGATGCGGATGTATGTTTTATCGAAACGGATGTTGTTACTAAAGAATTCTACTTAGGAGTGTTAAAGAATATTCAATTTGATGTAGTTATCTGTTGGAATGTAGGAAGTTATTGGGACAAGGAAAATGTACAGTTCTACTTGCCATATATGCTTCAATACGGATTAAATATAGATCAGATTAAGAAAAATGTAGAGTCATCATATGGAGAATTGATTTTGTGGAATGCATGTAAGATTGCAACTATGAGAAATGTGCCGATGCATATAATTGAGCGTTCGTGTGAAATTATCACTGAATCTAACTGTTGGTATTATTGTGTCTTAGGTACAGAGTTCAGTTTTTCAAAATTGGAATTTGATAATTTGCAGGCGGATTCTGTTTCTGGTGGTGGACGTGTATTGATTGCGAATGGCAATGTCAATATGGAAAAAATCGTAGATGTGAATCTGATATCTATTTTGATGAAATTTTAAAAGTAGGAAGGGACAACAGGAAATAAAACCATTCCTTCCGTTTTGAAATGCAACATTTTGCATACAAACTGTTGCCTATAAGCATAGAAAATTGAAATAACAGTGTGTTTTGTATGATAAAGAAGATTTCAATTACACGTTAAGATTACCAATACAATGGTACATATAAGATTTTGAAGGAGGTTTCGATTTGGAAAATACAGAACCCAAATTTGAGGATATGAAGCAAGGAATAGCTAAAGCTGGTGGACTATTTTATCAATATCGTCCATGTAGAAGAGATGTTGCAACAATATACGACATAGAAAATATTAGACATGGAGTTGTATATGCTCAGACACCATTGAACATGAATGATCCATTCGACTCTATGATAGGATATTCATCTGAAAAGATGTATGAAAATTGTATTTCTATGCTTGTTGAGCAACTGGATATTAAAGATGATAATCTTAAAATAATTATTTCTCAGTTGCTAAAATATAAGTCTATAGGGAAATTGGCAGAATTTATATGTATGCTTAATGCTATGAAAAAGTATCTTTTTTCAAGGCGAGTAATTATGCATCAAACTAAAATACCAATTATTATCTTTATTCAACAAAATCTAAATACTTTATATGCAAAGAGTCCGGAAGATATAAAAAATACTTTGTCGAAAGAGATATTTGCAGCATTTTTATTGATTGTAAGCAAAATGAAAAAGGTAGAAATTACAGAAGAAAACTTGTCGTACATGCTTAAATTAGACAAGATTTTGGATGAATTATATAAGAAAGCGATAGAAATTAAAGATAACATATATATACCAGTTTTAAGAAGTTTTTTGGCAAAATTGACTGTTTCTTGTTTTAGTGTGAGCGGATGGAATAATCAGTTAATGTGGTCACATTATGCGAATTCCTATGCTGGAATATGTATAGAGTATGATTTCAATCAAATTAAAGATGCTATAGGTTTTATATATCCGGCTGAATATACTACAGAAAGACCTACGTTATCATTGCAAGATTTAGGAGTGAAAGGTTTTAGTTTAGGTTCAAAAGCAAGTGTTAAATCATGTGAACCTAATATGGGAGCAATCTTGTCATATTTACTAGCAAAAAATGTTTGTTGGAATTATGAAAAAGAATGGAGAATAATCAATGTAGGTGAAGAAAATACACCGTTATTTATTGATTTACCATTTGTTAAGTCTATTACTTTTGGTATGAATATAGATCCTATTTGTAAGCAATTATTATGGGATGTATGTAAAGAAAAGGAAATAGAATGCTATGAAATAGAAATTGGAACAGAGAATTATGAACTAGGAAGAAGACGGCTTACAGAAAATGATTTTACCTATAATCTAGATATGGAGGTTGATTATATTAATATTTTGATGCAACAGATTTCGACTACTTTTGAGCGTATAGGTAAAAAGGGAGAAAATATCGAGAATGAAATTGATAATAAAAATTTTTCCAATGTTAGCCCAATGCTTGCAGATATTATTGATACGATGTCAAATTCATATTATTTGAAAATATCTTTTAATCGCATATGTGATCATGAGATGGAAGATATTTCCTTAAATGGAATGCCGAAAGAGATGCTGGAAATTGTTTCTGTAGTAAATACTTTTGTTTCGCAAGTGAAAGAGATGTATGTTGCATTAAAAGAAAATGTTCCTAATTTTTTTCTTAAAGATTTGATTAAAGGAAATGAGTACACAGCAATAAAAAAGCAATTGGGAGATATACACGAATTAGTTGGAAAGTTTGAGAATATAGAGTGGAATCCTTTTTGTATCAACAAAATATCAGGGGATGTAGTATATAATGATACTGAGTGTTCCGCAATAGACGAGTTGAAAAAAATGTCAGAGTAATTTAGAAGTGGCGCTTGTGTGTCCGAATCATCATAGCATTATACATGATACAAATCCTTTATTTGATAGGCGGAAGTTAATGTATATATAGGAATGGGTTTGAACAGAAATTGGTATTGAATCAACATTTATAAGATATGCTGGTGGTATAAATTGGTGGACATGAAAATGATATTATATTAAAATGATATTCAAAGGAAATCATATAAAAGTAACGTATTAACTGTTTAACAGAGCCAACATAATTAATGAAAAAGAATAGAGAGGAAATTCAATTTGAAAAAGAAGAAAGATGAAGTAACAATCCGCTCTAGCGCAGTGGAATATTTAACTTATGTTGCCTCTGTTGGTAACGAACAGGACAGCATTGAGATGCGCTATGAAGATGAGAATATATGGTTGACGCAGAAGATGATGGCGACATTATATGACGTTGGATTACCGACCATAAATGAACATATTAAAAAGATTTATGCAGATAG
>ULYS01031810.1_pt1 | contig 16195 bp, 8 predicted proteins | sample 1962381 | NCBI WGS metagenome assembly ULYS01 (sample SAMEA4835869, study PRJEB28245) | human gut metagenome | biome: gut microbiome; material: fecal sample | place: Denmark | collected 2008
TGCCCATTTCCGCGGCACAAAAGCGACAATGCATGCGCGATATCTTCGATGCAAAGAAGGGATGCATCCGGATTGACCGGATCAAAATGTTTTCCGGTGTAAGTAGTTATGTATGACATATGACTAGATCCTTTCCTATAAATCCCGGTATAATATCGGGCTAATAAATCTTCTTGATGTCACCGATTATATCATACATTTCCCGGAAATGCGCAAGATCTGATGCATCTTGAATCAGCATAATGTCCTCAAATGCTTTTGTGGCATTATCCTGAAATCCAGCCACCTGCTCTCCTGTGCAGATGCTGCATTTGATGACAGGTGTTTTCGTAGCTGGGTTGTAGGTGGTGTGTGATTTTTTGTGGAAAAGTTTCATAGGTGCTCCTTTTTAGGTTCATTGGGGTTGTGGAGATATTATTTTAATGTGTCTGTATTATCATTCTTTTTTAAATTTATATTCTCATACATTTTATATAAATCATCATTATATCTTCTTGCTTCTGCTAGCAAATCAGAATAAGATTTAACATAAATATTAACGGACTCCAATCCCCTTCTTACTATATCTGCACCTGGTTCATATGTCATATTATCTGAAATTAAAAACCCTTTAACATGTCCATGCGTTTGTGGAAATTGAGTTTCAATAAATTCAACATATTCAGATATCTGTTGTATTTCCCTTACTTTCAATTTTATGTTTGGTCTTTTCAATTCAATAATATGAATAACTCCAGAACTGTTTGTGCATAAAAAATCTAATCGTCTATTACTTTCTGGAAGTTCCGATTCATCATGAAATTTTCTTTTTAGTAAATTAGTATATGTTATTTCTCTTTCAAATTTTGACATCTTAGGATCTAATAACCATGGGAATTCTTCTAAAAATTTTTGGATAACATCTCTTTCCGAAGCATTTGTCCTAATAAATTTTTCAAATTGTTCAATTGTCTTTATTCTACCAATTGCTATTTTAGCATATTCCTTAGCTTCAATATTATTCCAGTCCATTAATAAACGTATTGCATGTTCATTATCTAATTCTTGTAGTTCATCTAGCTCTGCCGTGAATTGCTTAAAACCTTCAAAACTATACATATCTTTTATACACCCAATATAGGATGCTGTTGTATCTTCATCTATATCGTTATTTTCAATAATTGCATTAGTCAACTTCTGTGCTAAAGATTTTTCTGCTGGATTAAGCGATTTTAGCCATTCATCTATATCACAACCAAGAGAGGCAACTTTCTTTTTCTTTTCTGCTTTTCTTTGATCTCTCCATTTTTTTTGAGTGATAGACACAATCTTTTTTAAGAGTTCTTGTAGTTTAAATAACTCTTCATTTTCATCTATATCCCATGCAAGTGATTTTCTATCTGTTGAACAGTTATCCACATCAAAACTATTATCAATAAAATCCACATCGAAGTTCCCTGACATATATTGGAAAAAATTATCATTAGCTCTATCGTCAAATGAACTATGTTCTTGTACAAGCTTTCCTCTTGAAAACAAGACTATTCCTTGGACATCTTTGTTTAAGGGCGTTTTAGATGTATATATTTTCCCGTGTATCCCTTTGTTTATGCCAAATTCAAATAAATTTTTTGAAATTTCTTTCTCTGTGATAAAATCCTTTTCAAAATCTTCTGGAAAATTCCAGACAAACTGACACTTATCTTCTGGGAGATCATTTGAACGTATTTCATATTTTTCATTATCATTTATATGAACAATAAATTGTTCTGAATAAATATGAAATCTAGATTGTAAACTTCTATGAAGTCGTTCAATGTCAAAATCTGATTTTCTAGATAATTGTTCAATCAAAAAAGAAGTGCCGTTAACCTCGTTGGTTTTTACACAATATTCAATAACCTTTGGTTTATAGATATTTCCTTCACATTCTTTCAACTGCGTATAATCCATTACAAAAGTATTTTTTATTCCTGATTTTACAGTTGAAATTGTTATCTTTCTACCAATGCCAAACATTGATAATTTTCCGAGCCCTTTTTTCCCTAAAACCTTTCTTCCTTTATCGGTTTCGTCTTTTTTCATATCAACTCTACGATTTCTTCCAACTTTTAGAAAATGGTTATTTAGTTCTACAAAGGTCATACCTGAGCCATCATCCTTTACAGAAATACTTTTTTCGCCTGTATTATTAAAATTAATATAAACATTATTTGCATCAGCATCCCATGCATTTGATACTAATTCCGCAATCATTGGAGGTATTGTAGAATATAGTTTAACTCCTAAATGATCTATTGTATTTATATCAAATGTTACCTGCAATTCTTCTTGTTCCATTTTTACACCAAACCTTTCTGTTTTTTTTAATGACAAAAAAATATAATTTTTATAAAACTACAATCATTCTTTAAATTTACAAAACACTTTCATTCTTACCATTTCTTTCATAAGCTCTTCGATTTGTTTTGCTTTGTCATGAGATTCAATTAAGAATCCCATTTCAATATTCCCTTGCATTCCATGATATGAAAGATTTGCTGATGATACTAATGATTTCTTTACATCGGATACAATGAGTTTGGCGTGTAAGGCGGCCATTTTATCATTCTCTTGTTTTTGATATTCATATACCTGTAAGAATCGTGAACGATACGACATCAGTCTATCAAGTGCTTCCTTTTGTTTTTCAATATCATTCACATATATACGAACATATACGCCTTGCTGGCTTTTTTTAATAATAACATCGAGCATTTCGGCAAAATAATCTGAGATTGAATAACCAGTTATAGTAAGACTCTTTTCTGCATTCTCTATCAGTTTGCGCATTATATCGTTGGTTCTTAATGTTTTTATATGGAATGAATCTGGTGCAGTAAGAACAAGTTCTGCGTGTTCAATTTTCTTTGATGAATACATCTTCATACAGAGGCTGATTATATCTGTTATTTCCTCGTCTGAACAATTAGTAAAGTGCTTTCTAAGTTCTTCAATCACATGGTTAAACTGTGTATGCTCCCCATTAACAGAATAATTTTCAAGTGCATCTACAATCAGCCCCGTAATATATTCAATCTTTATACTTGTATTCCACATAAATCTCTCACCAATTCTCTGAAATATCCCATTTCTTCATGTTCCGAGACCGGTACAACTAATGCTCTATCAAGTAGTCGGTTGCCATTTTCACATGCGGTTTCTGAAATCATAGTACAAGAATGACATGCAGCCCCGTTTAATCTTTCACTTGTTGGATTCTTCATAAAGCATTCTGGATCTGTTGTACATGTTAAGCCATTTTCCAGTGCACCTTTTAAAAGCGGTAAAAACTTATTCATTCCACCTAGTTCAACAAGTCCACCTAATGAGCCCTCCTTATCTGCCGCACCAGTATATATTAATATTCCACACATATTTTCGCTACTATAAATGCGTTCATGCAATGCAGATGACGAATATCCCGATTGCATAGACATTTCCTTAATCAGCATATGAGAAAGTGTATGTAATAAAACATACTCTGCATTTCTTGGTTTAAAATTCTCCCATCCTTTTTTCTGACAATATGCAGTATAACATTCCTTATATTTATTAGAACGAGCCTTCACAGAATCTATCAGAATCCATTGATTTATTTTTTCTCTACTTAATTCAATAAATACACCTTCACCATTAATTTCAACTGCCGGAAGCCATTTTTCTCCCGAAGAGCACTTCAATTTTACGATATGTGGTTGCTCATCCACTTCTGGCTCAGGGGCTTCCAATCTTGTAAAACCTGTCAACACTCGCACTTCACGTAATCTATGTATTTTAATAATTCTAGAAATATACTCTTTTAAGTGTTCACTCAAAGTTACTTCTTCAGCTTTGAAATATTTAACATCATGCTGATATTCAACATCCTCATGGTGTGTAATGGCTGCATATTCCATTTCTTTAAGTTCAGTAAACTCTTTGATATTTTGGCTTAATCTATCATAAGCAGCTTTAAAGTCTTCATATGAGTATTTATCTCCAAAATATTTCTGATAAGCAAATGAAAGACCTTCCTCTTCTCCCATAGCCTCTATCAATGTTTCGATAGTTGCTCTTTGTGCCCCCATGATATCATTAATAGGATTTGTCCAAGGTGGAATTGATATTGCATTTCTTGTGACTGTAAAATATACATTAGATGCACCACGTTGACTAGGTATTACACTCTTCTTACAAATTTTTGCCTTTGCTCCTGGTCTATGTGGATGGTTTCCTGAACAACATAATCCTGCAAACTTCTCCTTTTGCATTGCCCCAGACATTACTCTTTTTGCACCACATTTGCATTCTACTAACAATTCTGCTAAAGATGATGTGTTGCCCATAGATTTCAAATATAAATCCTCTTTACAACTTGTTTCTCCATGATGCACCCACCATCTCCAAGGGAAATCGTCCATATGCCCATCTTCGCATACTGTTATAAATCTCGAAGGGTATGCTGGAAATCCACACTTAGGGCATTTCACTTCACCTTGATTCTTTTTGTACTGGTCCATATCAAAGTAATCTCTCATATCAAATAAGAATTTACATGTTCCCTTTGAACAGACATGGTAGTATGGAAATGACACAACAGGAATATCCTCTTTTCCACCTGTCTTTGGCATAAAGAATCGTCGAACATTCATATAACTAGCCAATCTTGCATCTCTAATTTCTTTACCAATATTGTTAGTATCCCAATACTCTATATCTAAAACTGTCAATGAATCATTTACAGCATCCATTATCGAGCCTGGTCCATATGTAGTTATTAACTGATTCGGACGAATCTCGCCCAATTTTTTATAAAAATTCATTAGACACCCTCCCAATAAAAAACTGTTGATGATTGCTCAACATCACGCATAGAACTTAGTGTTGGTTTTTCTTTGTCTCCATAATATTCACCATAGTATGTAAGCAGCCTCTTCTTATCATCAGCTACTGCTGGAACAAAATAATATAACTTTTCGTCTTTTGCAATGTTCTTCCAAGTATTGATAAACTCATCCATTTCTTTCTCTGTATCTACATAAGACGATGGTGCAGTTATCTTAACTCGCTCAAGAATTTTGTCTTTTATATCTTTGATTTGTTCATCCGAAATATCATTAATTCTGGATGCTCCACCATTATCAGCCATCGTCTCTACCTGTAATCTTAGTAAAGAAACTACCAATGCATGTAATACTCTGTCTCTAGCTCTAGCCGCAAATGGCGTTGCTGTAGTTCCTTCTACATATCTATACATCTGTGAGTGGAAACCAACAAAATTCTCATAATTAGACAAATCCCTTGGTCTGTAAGGATTATAAACAGTAAAAATAATTCCAGGATGCTGTCGCCCCACACGGCTTGTTGCCTGAATATATTCAGAGTTCTGCTTTGGCTGACCTACAACTGACATAAGTCCTAAACGGTCAACATCCATACCTACCGCTATCATATTAGTTGCAATAACAACATCATAACAGCCTTGCTTCTCCTTGTTTTTATCATAAGAAATTGCTAACTTTTCAAGAACCTGCGCAATCTCCCATGAAGGTATACGAGATGTAATTTCCTTCTTTCCCTCAAAACTGAGATACCTCTGTTCTGAGCTATTATATTTATTCTTTACAACACGAATACGGCTTGCTATATCGTCGTCAAGAAGGCGCACTGCACCACCCAATTCTCGAATACTATTAAAGTACCCAATCAATGTGTAATATGGATCAATATAATCCTCATATTCCGGATCCTTTGCTATATCTAGTGCTGTTTGCAAAATAATCGAATACAAACGAATAAGAGTTGTTTTTACAGATTGTCCGCTCGCACATATACCAACATATTGACGAAATGGCTTTTTTCCATCATTAATCATTCTACTGATTTTTTCTTCTGAAGCATCAACTAAATTTTCAGTTGGAAGCGGTACTTCCTTAATAAAAAATGAATCTCTAGTATCAAAACCGCTTGGTGGAAATTGTGCAAATTTGTTTCTACCATAAAGAGACTTAATTTGTTCTCCAGCATTTCTAATAGTTGCTGTTGAAACAATATACTTAGGTCGAATCTTCTTTCCATTCTTCTCAATACAGCACATCTCTTCTACAACAGTTTCATATCCGCCATAAATTGTTCCAAGAGGACCAGTAATTAGATGAAGCTCATCCTGTATAATTAACTCAGGAGGATAAAATGGTTTACAGGCAACCGTTTCAGCCTTAGCTAATCCCGCTGCAACATCTGCATTATGTCTTCCTGCATGCTTTTCTCCGATAGCGATGTGACCACATCTACTGCAACATCTATTTGTTCTGCCAAATAGCAAACCAACTTGTTCTGACCATGGAAGTCTAGCAAATTTATCTACAGTAGAAATAATAACTGTTGGGCACTTCGCATAGATTTCTTCATCAACAAGATACACTGGTATGGCTCTTCCTGTTCTTATCGAGAACATACAATTATTATCTGCACAGTGGATTTTTACAAATTTACCTTTTTCATTTATGTCATATTCATTTCTTGTTATTGGTTTTCCACAATAAGGACATTTAATAATTTGCTTTGTTAGTTTTCTTATGAATTCTTTCTTCTTAAACTGATCGGTATCACTATATTCGCTAAATTTATTTGGTGTAACATTACCACCAACCCAGAAGCCAATCGTAATTCTTTCTTTACCGTACAATTCTTGGTTCTTCTCACGAAGTTGTTCCATTGCAACAACAAGTCGCATTAACCTATCTCTCTGCTGAGTTGTAAGTAAACGAAGAGTGTATCGTAAGAATACGGTTACACCTCCGTCTTTCTCGTAATCGGTTTCATCTGAAGCTGTCAGTCTTCTATATGCTATAGTAAAAGCTATCAATCCCAAATACGCCTCTGTCTTACCACCACCAGTAGGAAAATATAATAAATCAACAATATCACGTTCTGATGATTCGCCATCCATAATTCCATACAAATTCAAAAGTACAAAAGCAATCTGGAATGGTCTCCACTCACTATGATCTTGTTTTCTTCCCTTTTCCGGTATATCAGTCATATAATCTCTTAAACTACAAGGAATACCATTACCATAATCTCTTGAAAATGCTGTAATACTTCTCTGTAAATACATTGATTGATTCATAAATACAAATGCTTGATATACCTTGTCATTATTTTCAATCAAATCAATCCCTGCATTCATCCTACGATTAGCATCAAGGCATTTATCAATAATCAACTGGCCTGTAGTTTTAAACTTATCATCTTGGATGGCTTCATTGTTTACCAGTACATCTATAATCCAACTTCCATACATCGATGTCAAAGTACGAAGATTTTCAATAACCTGTGCTTTTTTAGTTGGTGAACCCATCTGAAGCATAGAAAAGACATGCTCCGGCATATTATCTATTTGTGCGCTCACACTAGGGATCTCATAATCAGGAATAAATGAAGACTTTATAGCTGTTGCATTTAACTCTTGCGCTTTCTTTTCCCAAGTAGCTGCGCAACCTCTACCTCGTGCATACACTGGTCTTCCTTTATAGTAGTATTCATCCTCTAACTCAACTTTTCTACAGATGTATTCTGGTACAAAGACAGGACTCCTTAAATCATCTTCGATGAGCATTTCAACTTGGAACATTACCTTTTCATATTCTTTTTCATCGCCATCTGACTTATCATTATTATGCAAATAGACAGATACCATTTTATATCCGTTATCTAACTGCATCTTCATAACATAGATATAGATGTTTCCATTTGACTCAAGTGGAATCTGCTTTGAACGACCAAATTGATTAAAATCAATTTCGACAACATCTTTCATCTGCTCACGAATATATACGGTTTGCTTCTTTCTTTTTTTGTTTTCTGTATCATCTTCTAAGGTCCCATCTTTTACTACTTCCTGAACCTGTTCTGCGTAATACTTCCCCCAATTAATATAGGCATTAATTTTTTGAACATCGTCTGGAATATAGAAAGACACACCTATAGAGGATGGCTTCTGAAAGCCACCTTTTATTCTATCCTCTGGCTCATCTTCTTCAAAAATCCCTGCTTCCATAGATTCACCGTCAGCATCGAATTTCTTTTCTGTAAATTCTACATCATAGTAATTTTCATCTTCTGTTACAGCTGTATCAGCAGGATATAACAACCCTGTAATATAGCTGCTTGTTGGCACTTCATTCAATTGTTCGCAATCAGATGATGGGCCTATTAGGTCTTTTCGTACTGCATCTAAAATCTTCTGTCGAACAATAGCATGTTTAAAATCTTTTATATCTGCCATCTACAGCCTCCATTTCTTCTTCGTCTACTATAACAGGAATTGCCATACCAATTACGTACTTGAATGTATTACCTACTACAATTTTATCCCCTGGCACTAGGCGGTACTCCCAAGTCTTTCCGTCCGCATCCACCTGCGATGCACATTCGCACCACTTAATTGCAGCCTTTGCTTTTTCCTGTACATCTTCATTATCTGTTTGATTTGCAGCCTTCACTTCAATCATATATTTCTTGTCAGCCGTCTCTACTAAGAAATCAGGATTATACTGTTTTGCCGCCTTATAAAATAGTCCTAACTGATTCAAAGGTGGCTTTATAAATCTAATAACTTCTGAATCCTCTTCTAATACCACAGACAACCTTTTCTCATCATCACTATCAAATGCATTCTCTGCATAGTATGATTTCTTATATCCTTCAAACAAATATTGCTTAATATTTTTCTTGTCTGGTACTTCCTTCTTAAAATTCAATCGACCATTCTTCTTCATATTCTTTACAAATGATTTGAATACAATAAGGTCTTTCTGAACATTGAATACAAACTCTGTGCTTTCTTCCTTTGAAGCATATATCTGTCTTTTTAAGTCATCTATTATTACCGTTGCATATCTACGGACAATCTTCTTTTTCTCTTCTTCAGTTCCGTTGATAAGTGCCAGATACTGATCAACAACATCAATGATAAATTCAGCATCATCAGAACTAAACTCTGGAATACTCTCCAATAAAGAAACAGCCAGCATATTCTCGGGATTTTCTACAATAAGTGCATCTGCATCCAGTACTTGCAACAACTTACCATTTGCAGTGTCATATCTCTCGATTCTCGATGCTGCAACATCAAAATCCATAATATTTCGTTTGACAGTAAAAGGCTTAAATGTAATTGTTGAACTATAGCTAATTCCAATCTTTGGAACAGAAATAGCAACTTTCTTTAACTCTTCAACTTTCTTGATAAATTCTTGCTTTGCATATGGTAATACACTCTTACCTCCAGACGATTTCTGCAAATCAATCCGTAGAGCAGCATCTCCTTGCGGTACAGTTATAGAAGCATCAACTCCACCAGAAATAGAAGGTGTTTGTTGCATTTCGGTTTGTATCTCCGTATTATCATTTTCAAAGAAATCAAAAATAGACATTTGTCCACTATTATCATCAGACTTCTTTGGCGTAACTTTCTTAACAAATGCTTTTTGATATTCTGCAAACAGATTTTCCACTGCATTTTTGTTATTCAAATCTTGGTATGATTTTATCTTGCTTTCGTGTAATGCTTCATCAAATAGTGAAATCTGCTGATTCTCAACAACAGGTTCAACATTAACTGTTTGCGTCTCTGGTATATCATCCTCATCAAGATTTCTTTTCTTAAATACCGGATTATTTTTAATATCATCAATAATCTCTCGATAATGATCATGGGCGACGATATCCAAAGTATCTAATTCTTCTATTCCTGTTATTTCACCAAAAGGAAGTCTTAATCCTCTACCAATTGTTTGAAGCGCTAAGATATCACTCTTTGCAGCATTAAGGGGAATAATAGTAAATAAGTTGTTTACATCCCATCCCTCCTTTAGCTTATATACATGCAGCACAATCTCAATTGGATTGGTATTTTTCTCAATGGTTAGTAATTTCTGAATGTTTTCTTCTGTCTCTGCACCACTTGTGCTGGAGTCAATTTCAATAACCTTACCAACATAACGACCTCCAAAAAAAGCATCGGAATCTATTTTTTCTTTTATTTTTCTAGCATGTGATGTGTCTTTACAGGCTATCAAAACAATTGGCTTTACCTGTTCTAATTGATTATCTATACAATATTTATATACGATGGACTTTCTTCTCTCATGAAGCTTGATTCCATCTTTCAACTTCATTTCCTCTATATCATCATCTGAATATCCTGCTGTATTTGTTCTTCCCATAACAACCGGAATCTTCAAAAACTTCCCAGCTCCATCCTCTAATCCGTAGTGATAAATAATATTCTTATTTGTACTCTTAGGTGTAGCAGTATATTCCAACCCCAACACTGGATTAAGATAATTAATCGCTTTCTTTGATGCTGGGGCATAGTAACGATGCGCTTCATCCATACAAATAACCAAGTCATCAAACGAACGTAACACATCTGCAAAAGAGCCACCCAAATTTTCATTAAACTTGTGAAATTTAAATTCAATATCTCCCCTAGTAAAAATTTTTGAAATATTAAAGATAAATATCTGAATATCAGATGTTTTTTCTACCACCATTTCCTCTTGGATATATCTTACCGGGTATGATAAATAATTTTCCCCATCATAAACTTTTGGTCTTCCCATCTCTGCTTCAAGACCTTTGAACATATACTTCGGATGTCCCGGAACCGCCTCTCTACGCATCTTGTCATAAATCGTATTTCCTGGTGCTAAAATAAAGAAATGCTTATATCCCTTTGTCTTATATAAATAATAAATGCAAGCACCCATTAAACGAGACTTACCAATACCGGTTGTCATATCAAAGCAAAATGAAGGAAAATCAAATTCCTTATCCACGGAGATTGTATGTGGATCTTGACAATTCTCTGATGCTATTTTCTCTGCTTCAGCTTTTGAACTAGTTCTATACTCAATCTTGGAACTGATTGAATCAAAGAATTGTAGCGCTTCATACTGAGGATCACGCAGGCTCATAGCCCATTTGATTTTATCTACTGAACTCATTATTCCTGCACCTCGCTTTCAAAATTACATTTATCTAATAAATCCCTTGGTATCTTTTTCACTTCAACATTATCTGGAAGCATCATACCTGCTTGATTTTTCTTACAATAAATCAGTAAACTTTGCTTATCACCTAAGTTCTTCATTATCGACATCACATACTTTGTATTAACAAATTCTTCTGTGATATGTATAAATCGGTTCTCAGATGAATGTCCTTGAAACTCCCCGGATGGTTCATATGTAAATCCTTCTATTTTGCAGATGGCTTCACATACCATATCCCATGTATAAGATGGATTTATTTGATAAACAGGAAGAACTTTGTTTTTTACAAGTAATGGTTCTGCAAGTTCGTAAAACCTGTATCCACCACCGCCTTTCCAGCCTACATCTTTTGAAATGCCACCTTGTTCACCATCGATCACACTGTCCAATCTAACTTTACAATGAGTATACGCCTGTTCTCCTCTCTCTATCCCTATCCATTTTCGATTCATTTTATTAGCAACAGCGATACTTGTCCCAGACCCCAAAAAAGAATCCAAAATAATTTCATTTCTATTCGTTGTCATTTCGAAAATACGTTGTATAAGCGCTTCAGGCTTTTTTCCGTTTGGGAATTCCACATTCCCCTCTTTTGTTAAGTTTTTTGTTCCAGATACAAAATCCCAATAAGTACCTTGAAGTGTCTTTTTATACAAATTTCCATCTATTTCTTCTGCTACATCTTTTAACCAAGCAAATAATCTAAAATTTTTACCTTTATAAAACTGTTCATATATCTGTCCTTTATTTCGTCCAGTCTTTGGTATGTACTCTATAGAATAAAGTTCACTATCACGTCCTAACTCATTTACTTTCTGCATAATGCGCGGTCTTATAGAGCTTTGGGGCATTTGTGTTTGAAAAAAACATTTTGCATATTTATTATATGCATCTTTTTCAGATATTCCCTCATCTCTCATTAGTTGATTCACAGATTTTATTACAAAATTACTTCTTTTATATATTTTGATTTCATCACCACTTCCGTCAACAGTTGAACCAATATACTCCTTTTGACCAGAATTAATAAGTGCACTCGAATATTTCCAACTAATTCCTTCTTCTCGATATCTTTCAACCAAACTACCTATTTCTTCATATTCATATGCTCCTTTAAACATTTCCAATCTATAATAATCTTTTGCATAGATTAATATGTACTCGCAGTTTTTCTTAATTCTTTTATCTTCTCCTCCACCCGAAGCTCCTGCTATATTTTTCATATTAACTGAAATCATATTAACAAAATTAGTTCGACCAAAAATCTCATCACATAAGATTTTTAAGTACGCTTGCTCTTCGTCATCTATTTGAATCCAAATTGAACCTTCTTCCGCCAACAAATTTTTCAAAATGATTAATCTATCTCGCATCATGTTTAACCATACAGAATGTTCTAATCCGTCATCATATAATGCAAAAGCATTTCCTGTATTATATGGTGGATCAATATAAATACACTTTATCATCCCCGTATACTTATTTTCCAAAGCCTTGAGTGCCAACAGATTATCCCCATGAATCAGCATATTTTCTGTATTCGGATCACCATATGATTTTGATTTGTCTTCAATTAATATTCTCGGTTCTAGTTTCTCTTCCTCATATTTACCAACCCATGTCAATTCTAACTTACCTTTTTTCTCCATGGTAGCCTCCTAAAACTTAATCACTATCTTTGTTACCAGTTGTGTTTTTACCAAGATACCTTCTGCAAACTGATTCTGCATATTTACAGCCTCTTCTTCCAATGTCGACATTTCATCATGAAATGCCCGTACCATTTTTTGTTTCTGATCTTCTAAAATTTCTATTTGTTTTTTTAATGCAATCTTCTGTCTAAAATCGCTTTCGTTTACATATTTATCTTTAAGTTCATCTAATTCTGATGTATCCTTGACTCTGAGCAAATATTCCTCTTTTCTTGATTGCAACCAATTATCCAACTTTTTCTGATTAGCAATCAAAACTGTTCTTTTAGATTCTGCATATTTCTGTTGCATAAATTCATCCACTTTATCAATATATACAGGGATTTCTTGGTTATTAGGAGTCTTTTCTTCTAAGCACTGCTCCTGCAATTTTTTACAAAGTTCTCTGACCAACACATCTGAAGCGCCATATATTTTTCCTGTTATATCAATAATTTCAAATACTGCATCTTCAAGAATCTCACCAACATAAGAACCACCAACAAGTAAATATCCGTGTTGAATCCCCGGAATTTCCAAGTCTATATTAGTTTCATAGTACTTTGGACATGTCCCATTTTCCTCTTTACTTCTACCATTCCAATACTCAAACTGTGAATCATATTCCGCTATTTCTTTCATAATAATATTAAAATGAGACTTATGTTGCTCCTCTGTCTTATATGTAAATATGGATTTCAGTTCATCCATTTTCTTGTTTCGTTTCTTTTCTAATTCCTTTTCCAAATCCTTAAATTGCTTTGTAAAATCTGATGTCGTTTTACATTCCTGATAAATAAGTGTAACCCTTTTTTCAAAATCTGCTCCACTTTCCAATAATCCAATAGCTTTATCGGATGCACCAAATACACCTTGGAATAACTCAAACTTTTCAGAAAGGATTTCATATACTCTCTTATCTGCTACATTCTGAGTATTAAGCAAATTAATAACCACAACATCGTTCTTTTGTCCATAACGATGACAGCGACCAATTCGCTGCTCTATCTTCTGTGGATTCCAAGGAAGGTCATAGTTTATAATCGTATTACAAAACTGAAGATTCAATCCTTCCGAACCGGAATCTGTTACAAGCAAAATCTTGTATTCATCCCTAAATGCCTCTACGATGGCATTCTTCAATTCAACATTTCTACTACCCACATACTTTCCATAATTTCTAGCTTTCCACGCCTTATAAATCTGTTTAGTAACAGGATCATTTGTACTACCATTAAACTTAAGTATCTGACCTTCATATCCGGCATGAGATAATTCTTCAAACATATATTGTTGCGTTCTAATAGATTCCGTAAACACAACAATTCTTTGTTTTATGCCTGCTTCATCTTGAAATGCAAAAGCTTTCTCCACCGCCTGTTTCAAGGCTGTCATCTTCGCATTTCTTTTTATACTTTCAGCTTTATTAATAATGGCTGTTACCTCATCTATTTCATGTTGAATAAATTCATTTACCTTTTCTCTTGTGTATAATTCATCCTGCTTACTATCATCATCTGTCTCAATTTCATCATCATCAAAAAAACTAAGGAAAAAATCAATACTTTCATCCGCTGTTTCAGTTCTAGTTGTTTCCTTCAAAGTTTCAAGTCTGCCTTTTAATACCTTGAAGGTTTCTGCAACTGCCATACTTGATGATGCAAGCAATTTTCTAATAACAGATGTAATAAGTGTTCTGTGTGAATTGGGCAAAGCATACAAAATTTCCTTTTTCAGATAATTATTTATCATCACATAAAGTTCTATCTCCATTGGCGATAGTTCAAAGTCAATTGTCATTTCTTTACGCTCTGAAAATTGGATATATTCTGCTACTTCTTTTCGTAAAGTTCTTTGCACAACAGGTTCTAAACAAGCCTTCAAATCATTGTAATCTTCACCTCGCAAATATCTTTCGGAAAATATCTGCTTACTATAAAAAATTCTATCATCGATAAACTGAACAAGTCCATATATATCAAGTAAAGTATTCTGCATAGGAGTCGCAGTTAATAGAATCTTTGGAATCCCCTTTGTTAATTCATATAATGAGTTAGCCATCTTTGAACCATTCTTATAAACATTCCTAAGCCGATGCGCTTCATCAAATACACAAAAATCCCAAGCTATCTTTCCGAACTCAGCTTTTCTTTTTGAGGCAAAGTGGTAGGAAACAATAATTACTGCTTGTTTACTCTTTACCTCTTCGAGATAATCCTCCCAGTTAGAACCATCCACAATTAATGAATCAATATCAAATTTCTCTTCTAATTCAACTTGCCATTGCTTTCGCAGATTTGATGGCATGATAAGCAGTATTTTATCTTTTCCACTACATAGTAAATTTTTGATAATCAAACCAGCCTCAATTGTCTTTCCAAGGCCTACCTCATCCGCAAGAATTGCCCCACCAAGTTCCAGTGAAGATAACGCAAATGTGAATGCTTCAATCTGATGAGGATTGATATCAATATCAGCCATATGCAAGCAACTATATGGATTACTGTTCAATTCTTGTTTTTTTAACTCAGCGTATGTATTTTCAACAATCCCCATTTGTGAAACCTCATATCTTAATTTTTTAATTGCTCTTTTATTTTATCTGCTATTACCTTTGCCATCATTGGAGGAACAGCATTACCAACCTGAACAAATTGTGCTGTCCTTGGACCTTCAAAATAATAATTATCTGGAAACGACTGTATTCTTGCTGCTTCTCTTACTGTAATTGATCTGTGTTGGTCTATATCTGGGTGAATAAAATAATGTCCATCCTTTGATAAATGTGCCAGTATTGTATGGCAATGATCCATATCTCCTTCAACGACTTTAAATCGATCTACGAATGAAGATCGATTTTTATGTGTTTTCAATCTTTCTGGTAAATCATCATATTTTAGACGTTCGTGCTGTTCGTTTTGAAACCACATATCAATTGTTCTCTTATAAATTTCAATATCCTGTGCAGTATGTGGTCTTGCAGCATGACCTGTTAATACATCTGATTTCATGCGAATAGCATTATCTTTAACATATTTTTTTAGTCTTCGCATATCATTCATCGTATGTTCTCTTGCCTCAATACCTGGAGTCAATGGGGGTAAATCCTTCAATAAATCCCATACTTCGGCTTTACTATGGATCACATCAAACGACGGATATTCATACCCAGTACCTTTAAGCCAACCTACTATAATTACTCTTTTTCTACTTTGTAATACTCCAAAATCTTGAGCATTCAACTCATGATAATCAATTTCATAACCTACACGTTTCATATATGTCTGGAGGTTTTTAAATGCTTGACCACCTCTTGCAGTCTTTATCCCAGCCACATTCTCAAACACAAACATTCTTGGCTTATACTTCTTAAGAAATTGAACATACATCTTATATAATTCATTTCTTGGATCATCTTCCATCGGAACAATCATATGACTG
>ULYS01052749.1_pt1 | contig 16179 bp, 11 predicted proteins | sample 1962381 | NCBI WGS metagenome assembly ULYS01 (sample SAMEA4835869, study PRJEB28245) | human gut metagenome | biome: gut microbiome; material: fecal sample | place: Denmark | collected 2008
ACAATAACCTTTTTTACTGCAGTAACAATTAAGGGCGATTTCAATCCTATTATAGTCTTATTTTTAACAGATCTTTAATATTTATCATATGCTTAATAGATTTAATTTCAATCCTATTATAGTCTTATTTTTAACCTTAACAATAATTTATGGAAATTTTTATTATATGTTTTATTTCAATCCTATTATAGTCTTATTTTTAACTATCATCATTAATAGTAAGAACCTCTATGTTATCAACATTTCAATCCTATTATAGTCTTATTTTTAACTGCCTGTTTGTGATGATTTAGCTTCGAAATGTAATATTTCAATCCTATTATAGTCTTATTTTTAACCCGTCATCATGATTCTTAATGTCAATAGTCTTAATACTATCATTTCAATCCTATTATAGTCTTATTTTTAACATTCCGCCTGAACTGACCTTTTTCAAAATCAGAAACATTTCAATCCTATTATAGTCTTATTTTTAACTAGGTAATTCTGTTAATATTATCAAGGGTATTCCACATTTCAATCCTATTATAGTCTTATTTTTAACCTTGATCATCTTCATGAGATATTTCCCCTTTGATTATTTCAATCCTATTATAGTCTTATTTTTAACATTACAAATATCTGTCAAAGAAGTTATTACTAAATTTCAATCCTATTATAGTCTTATTTTTAACTGCAACAGCCCACTTCAATAAATTAAGCAGTACTATATTTCAATCCTATTATAGTCTTATTTTTAACCAAATAACATAATCTTTATCATTATAGTATTTCACAATTTCAATCCTATTATAGTCTTATTTTTAACTGGACCTAATCATTTTTGGACAGAAGTGCAAATTGCATTTCAATCCTATTATAGTCTTATTTTTAACGCACGTTGAACTTTACCTCCTGCACTTTGATTTACTTGATTTCAATCCTATTATAGTCTTATTTTTAACTTAGTTGCAGTGCCTGTGGAGAAAAAGGAAATATAATTTCAATCCTATTATAGTCTTATTTTTAACTCTACAACAGAAGTTATACCTTACTTTGTAGCCTATTTCAATCCTATTATAGTCTTATTTTTAACACACACAGTATCATACAAGCACAAACCTACAGTATTTCAATCCTATTATAGTCTTATTTTTAACAACAAATATAAATATATATCAACTAACAGCAACGCAATTTCAATCCTATTATAGTCTTATTTTTAACCTCAGTTAAGATAGCTTAAGCTTGATATATAAAAATTTCAATCCTATTATAGTCTTATTTTTAACCAATTTATTCATGTTAGATGTCAGTCTGGAACATTTCAATCCTATTATAGTCTTATTTTTAACACTGAACATCACTTTCGCAGTACTTGACATATAATTTATTTCAATCCTATTATAGTCTTATTTTTAACACTGATTTAAGAACTTCATAATGCCCCCATTTATTAATTTCAATCCTATTATAGTCTTATTTTTAACTCAACAAGAATATACTATTTTAGGAGTTTTTAAATTTCAATCCTATTATAGTCTTATTTTTAACAGGCCACATTTTTTCTCAAAAAGGGCAAAAACAATTTATAATTTATTTATTCATGCACTTAAATTTGTTGATTATAAAAAATGTTTTTTATTTATATGTATCAACAAAGAAGACAAAATAATTGAAAATAAAAAATAAAACTTAGAAATTTATAAAATAAAATATCAACCTATTTAAAAGAGGATTATCCTATTTAAATAAATAAAACTTAAAAAAATAATCAAAAAATAAAATTTTTTAAATAGCTAAAAAATAATCAAAAAATAAAATATGTGATAAACAAAGCTTTTAAAATTTATTTTATCAAATTTAACAGTTTAAATAAAATTAAAAATATCAAATTTATAAAATTTCATCGATAGGTGCTTTTTCAATACCTAAAACCTCACGATTCATCACATCAGCCATTCTTAATTTATAAATTATAACTGAATCAACCTCTGTATCAATTATTTTCATTAAACCATCATAAATTATCTTAAACTCGCTTTCACTAGCTTCTCCTTCAAAAACAGAATTTTGAATCCAAAAGAGGTACTGCCTTAAAAATGACTTTACTTTATTGACCCGCTCAACCTTAATATCATAAACTATAATTACATACATAAAGTCACCACCAGCTTACGAATGGATCATATTTTTCAATGCCTAAAATATGTTTTTTAAGTTTATATGCTTCTAATCGGATTAATCTTTGGTAAGAAACATTTTTCTTTAATTTTTTATGTTTAATCGTTTTTTCAAGTCGTTTATTGTATTCTTTAATGAATTTATTTCGTCCTTTATCATTTAAAAGACAACAGTTTAAATCTTCATTAAAATCTTTTTTAGATAACATTCTTTTGTTAACCATATAAAAAATCAATCTATCAACAAAAATCGGCTTAAAAATTTCACTAAGATCCAAAGATAGTGAAAATCTTCTTTCAGAAGGTTCATGAAGATAAGATATTGTAGGATTTAATTGTGTATTATACAATTCTGTCAAAACTGTAGAATACATCATTGAATTTCCAAAGCTAATTAAAGAATTTATCATGTTTTTAGGAGGTTGCCTGGATCTGCCTTCCATTTTAAAATCATCGGGAAGAATTTCATCAAATTTAGAATAATATTCCGAGCGAATCCTACCTTCGATATTCATTATTTCAGTTATTTTATTTGTTGAATTTAACTCTGATAATGTTTCTTTAATATTGTTTTCAATTTTATAATATGCTAAAACCTTTAAAATATTATTTGCTGCTCCTTCAACAAATAATTTAGCTAACTCCAACCTTTTTTGAATATTTAAATAATAATCTGCCTGTTTTACTAACAAATCACCAGACAATAATGTTTCACGAGGATAATAAGATCCACTATAAAATCCATAATAATTGAAAAAATGAATAGGAACTCCATTTTTAGATAAAAGACTCATTACCTGTGAAGAAAATGTTATCTGACCATATGCATAAATTGAATATACTTTATTGATTGGGATTGGTTTTTTACCTTTTTCATTGACAAAATAAATAGTATTTTCTTTCCTTTTAAGAATCCCTTCAGACAAGATATAATAATTCTTTTTTGACATTTTAAAAAACACCTCTATGAAAAACAAAACTCAAAATAAGCACATTTACTGCAAATTCTTTTCTTTTTAGGTTTTGGCATCGAACCATCAACAATATTTTTGATATTGTCAATTATTTCAAATAAATCTCGTTCTTTTTCTTTTGTTAAAGTAATTTTCTTCTTTTTACGACTATCAGGATAATTTAAAAAACCCACAACATTTTTTATATCCTTTTCATGTTTTAAATAAAACATATAATATAAAAGTTGATATTCATTAGCTAAATTCATTTTTTGTGACTTTTTTACTTCATGAATTTCAACAGAATCAGTTATTTTAATAAAATCTACATTAATTAAGTTATCAATAAGAAAATCTTTTTCTCTTTTAAAACTAGTTTCATGTAAAAATTTACCTAACTTGACATTCTCATGCTCATCTTCTAATTGGATATTATGAGAAAATAACCATAATTTAGTTTTGCATATGAAGTAGTAATTAATTTGAGTTCCATTAATTTTAGAAATCATAAAATCTCCACAATCTCAGGATGATAATTAAATCCTCTTTCTTTAGAATATAACGAACTCTCATCATCACCTATACAATCTATAGGCAAAATCACAAAATAACCTATCTTTTCAAAACTATCTAATTTATTTTCTACATTTTCATTATTAACAGAAACATTTATAATAAATTTGTTTAAAATTGAAGAAAATTCTTTTTCAATTATTTTAATTTTATTGAAATCTTCTTTTTCAAATTTATTTATAAACTTTTTATAAAACTTAATTAATTCACAACCATTTATACTATTATTTTCAATAAATTTAAACTCTGATTCCTTTTGTTTATTTTTAAGAAAATTTAGCTCATTGAATGAAAATACAAAATTATCTTTATTAGTTTTATAAAATGATTTAAGATCAACATTATCCATATCTTCAAAATTAAAAGGGAAATCTAATTTAAAAAATATTTCCATATTAATTGGAATAAAAATAGAATATTGATTTAATTTATTATTAATAATATGAATTCCATCATTTTTATCTTGTAATTTAGAATACTTTAACTTATTCCAATTTTTAATATTATCCCTATCATTAAATAAAAAATTATCTTCTTTTTTATCTTCTAAATTATTAATATTACTTGATACATTATCATAATATGTTAAAATATCCGAATAATTATAATTTAAATTTTTTTCTAAAATATGTTTTGTTTCTAAGATTCTAGATTTAATTTCAGAATCATCATAAATATACTCATGAACATATCTTCCATTATTCTTCAAATTAATTAAATAAATATTGCCTTTTTTATTTGAATCATGCTTATTTAACTCTCTACTTCGATTACATCTTCCTCTAACTTGTTCAATAGAATCTAAAATAGAAAAATCTCTAACAACAAAATCAAAGCTAACATCAACCCCTGCTTCAATACTTTGTGTACTTACAAGAATATATTTAGAATCATCATTTTTCATGTTATTAATTTTATGAATTATCTCTTGTTTAACATTGAGTAATAAACTAGAATTCAATAAATCAATGTCAAATTCTTCTGAACATTCACACAATAAATCATAAATTAATTTAGATGAATTTATTGTATTTAAAACTATCAAACCCTTATTATATCCCAAATCAAAATTAGGTTTAATAATATTATTTAGTAAATAATATTTAATATAAACTTTATCATCTAACGATAATTCAACAATTTCCCCATTAACATAAGTTCTATCAAAAATAAAATGATTAAAATAACATTCAGGATTATTAATTAATGGAGTAGCTAATAAATGATTAAATTCATTATTATAATCTAATTTAAGTTTATCAAATTGAGGTAAAGTCGCACTCATTATTATAAAATAAATATTATATTTTTTGGCCATTTCAGTAATTAAAAAATACAAACTATTCCAATTAACTAAAGGCAAAGATTGTATTTCGTCCAAAATTACAATAGAATTAGCTAAAGATGAAACTTTATATTTATATTGTTTTTTATTTTTTATAATACTATCAAAAAATGTTGAAAAAGTAGTGCAAATAACAGGATAATTAAAAAAACTATCTTGTGTAATAACTTTAGATTTAAATTCATCGCTTTTATGGTCAAAAATAGTCTCGCTAGCAGAATAAATTTTTCTAATTTCCCCTAAATTTTCATTTAAACCAAAATTACTTTTTATGACATCATAATTTTGTTCTATAATATTAATAAAAGGCATAGCATAAATTATACGATTTGCACAAGTATGTTCCAACAAATCTAAAGCTAATTTCATTGAAGTATTTGTCTTCCCCCCTCCAGTAGGAATATTGAGGAAAAATATATTTTTATCTTTATTTTTAATCAAATTGTCCGATGCTTCTAAAAGCATGTTTTTTCTCAATAAATTAATTTCATTTAAACTAGAAATATCTTTAATATAATCTGAATTTAACACACTACTATTATAATCCACATTATAAAAAGAACCTGTCATTTTATTCTTTAAGTTATCGTCAATTCTATTATTAAAAGATATTGACTTAACATGATTAAGACTTTTTTTAGATTCTTTACTTGCTAAAACATCAGATATTATTAATAACGAATAAACATAATTATAAAAAAAAGAAACATTACTATCCTTTGAATTTATAGCATTAAATCCTTCTTGTTGTACTTTTTGAAAAATAAATCTATTAAAATTTCCCTCTTTAATTTGATTGAAATTTGCTATATCTAAAAATAATAATAGCAAATATAATGTATTAACAACATTGTTATCAAAATTACCATAAGCAAATTCATCTTCCAACAATACATCTCTTAAAGAAGTATGATGGCCATAAATAGAATAAGTTAAAACCATGAGAAATAATTTATTATGTTTAAATATATCTATATATTTTGAAATGAAAGCTAAAGCCCCTGAAAAGGAATGTTTGTCATCTAATTTATCAACATAGTGTTTTAAATACTTATTTTTATTGTGTAACTTTTTAAATTGAAAACTGAATGATAATTTGCCAGCATCATGAAAAAATATAAAATCATCAATGACATTTATAAATTCGTTGTAAGAAATGTTAATGTAATTCTTTTTTAAAAAGATTTTATAAAATTTGGACATCACTTTTTCATCCATTAATGAATGAAAAATAAAAAGTGTTTTAAGAATATGGTCATTTAATAATTCATTGTTATGACCATAAACTTTAAAAATTTCTTTATTTGTTTCTTTTTCTATTAATGATGAAGAATTAAAATCATATTTTAAATCATAGATATCCATTCATTTTCACCTATTTTAGTTAAGGTTATTCCTTGATTCTCTTTTAAATTATCTTTTAAAGTTAAATTTGAAAAAAAACAATCTTTTAAATCATTAGCAGCATAAAATGATATATCCGAATATTTGAAATCTATAAAATTAGTTCTTTCAACAGGATATTCTCTTATAATATACTCATAGAAAGACTTAAGATAACTTTCATTGTTTTTACTAAAATCAAAAATTAAACCTTCAGTTTCATTATTACCTACTGATTTTAATTCCGTATCTTTAATAAATTTTCTATTTAAAGATCCGTAAATTTTTACATCATTCTCTTCAAAAAACTCATGAATATTATTTTTATTTAAAAATATAGATTCATAGTCAAATATATTACATAAGTTATAAGACAGGGGAAATTCATTTCTTCCCATATATAAATTATAAATAGTTTGATGATTCGTAATTCTATCTAAAAACATTTCTTCTTCATTTTTTAAATTATCCGGAAATGAAATAAAAAGTTTATAATAGGGATTTATTAATACATCCTGATGCATATTTTCGATACTTAACTTATCAACATTACCACTAACCCTATTAAATGTTACTCTTTTAGAATTTAACTCAAATAATGGTTGTACTGAAATTTTAATACCATAAAGTTTTTCAATCAAATATTCCTTAATATTATCATGTTCTTTATAACTATTAAAATCATAACCTAAAATAGCACCTATAATCCCAATAATGGAAGTTTTTGGAGGAATCAAATAGGTTAATATTCCCCCACTATTTGAAAAAGGTTTGCTAAAACACCCAAAATTACTCCAAATATCAATTTCAATAATTTTAGAAAAATTCATTTTAATTACCTAAATCAATTCATTTGGTTCAATTTTATTAATAATATTTTTATTATCAAAATCAAAATTAATTAATTTTACTTCATCAGAATCATAAATCAACTCAATAGAATCAATGTAATCATTATATTTATCCAATTTATTTTTTAAGTGTGAACAATCCAATTCTATTATTTCATTACCCATAATCCTATCCTTTTTATTATTTATAGAAATTAATTTATTTAATTCACCAATACTTAAAGAAGTAATTTTACCATCATTATTATTCTTAAATTTAATTAACATTAACAATTTGGAATCAGTTTTTTTACTAGTTGATTTTCTTAAATTTGTTCCAAACCATAAAGCTTTCTTAAACAATATTAAATCATCATTTAATAACAATCGAGGATAATTATTTGGATTGACACTTATATCATAAGAAATTATTGCATCATCTACAACAGCTTCAGAACCATTTGTTTTTTGCTTACCTGAATCATTAGCAAATGGTGCTCCTATTTGGAGTCTTTTTATTTGTGCATCATTAATATCTAAACCATAACTTATTTGAATAGGGCCATAAATTTGTTTAGGATTTTTATCAAAAGAAAATGTACCGCCAAACATTCGGACATCAGGAGAATTCTCTTTTAATGCTTCAAAATCACCATCAAATAAATTTTTATAAGCATCAGTTCTTGTTTGAAATTTACTTTCACTTTTTTTAGCACCATCAACCAAACGTGGGAAAAAGAAAACAACGTCTTTTTTATTTTCAATATCCTCAACGGTATCATGCATATACTTCCTAACATTATATTTTATACATTTATCAGTTGTAAAAACATTCCCATCAAAATTACGTGGAGAATTATCCACAAAATCACCATTAGGATTACCCATAACGGTTTCAGTTAAATAAATTCCTTGATAATAATTTTCTACAAAATTTTCATTACTCAATTTAATTCCTCCTCAAATTTATATTTAGTTACCAATATATTTTGAGTATAATAACCTGTGAAAATTAATAATAAATAATCTTCATAATCAAAATTATCAGATTCATCAAATAAATTACCACAGTCTAACTCAAATATTTCAAATATGGATTTTCCTTTTGCATTCATTTTACTTATATAAAAGTTGTTTTTTTGCAACACTTCATTAACAAATAATTTTTTAATATTATTTCTATTAACATTACTAATAAAATTAGAAAATACATTTGCTTTTTTATTATTCGCTAATTTAAATCCATCAATATAAGATATAAATTGACCTAATAAATAATATTTTAATGCTACATCATTTTTAATCAATAATTCAACTTCATTCTTATCATTTTCATTAAATGAAACTTTATAAACTTCATCCTTATTTTCATTATTTACAATAGGATTTCCAAAAATCCTTTTTAAATTTTTTACATTTTCATTGGATAACATATCATCACTTAAAAACTCTTTTTTGAACATGAAATAATAATTTAATCTTCTTAATATGTCAAATTTAAAATTTTTTTCTCCAAAACTCATTTTTTGAAACATTATTAATGAATTTAAAACAATTTCATTTATCATTTTTTTATTTAAAGCATCCAAATTAACCTCATATATAAAATTAAATATATTTTCAGAATATTTAGAAAATATACTCACAGTTTTAGATTTGAAATTATTAAATATGCCCGTTTTTCCTGTTAAATCTTTAGTATAAATTTCATGAAAGTAATACAAATTTGGAAATTTAAAATTATTATCATCATTAACTTCATAAAAAAACTCTTTAAAAATATTTCCAAAAGAAAAAGTATCTTTTAAATGAATTTTTTTATCATCAGGTATCTTTGAAAATTCATCAAATAAATACTTAAACTTATTAGAATCATATAAATATAAATTCTCAAATTTAACTAAAAATGCTTTATAATTTTCAATGTATTTTTTTATAGTTCGCACACCTTTAGATTTATCTTCATTAACAATTAACAAATCAAAATTAAAATTAGTACAATTTTTCAAAAAATTATTTAACTTTTCAAATGAGTTCACATCTTGATTAGCTATTTTTAAAAAACTATCATACTCAAATTCATTTCTAATTTTTGGTACAATTATAATTGAATTCATATTAATAATATTCGCTAATTTATCATCACTATATCTTATAAATGAACTACAATTTTTACACAATCTCAATTTTGAATTAGCAACATTTGAAGTAAAGTTAAAAGAAGATTTAGACATAATTGAATAATAAGGTAAAGGAGGATATGTTATTGTTTTATTACCACAAATAGAACATTTTCCAGATAAATCATCAGAATACTTTTCTGATCGTAACTTTAAGAATTTAGAATAATTATAAAAAAAATCATTTAATAAGTCTTTTGAATCCTCAAAAACACAAGTTAAATAAAAATTTCCTTTTTTATTATTATATTTATCAGAATTTTTAAAATCGATTATCTTTTTAATTATAACCTTATAATTATCATACAAAAAAGCATAATAATTTAAAATTAAATTAATGATTTCTTTTTTAGAATTATTTAAAATTAACTTCAAATTATTTTTTTGATCTTCATTAAATGGGCAAACATTCAAAAATAACTCATCAAAATTATCATAATGTTCATTAACAATTTTAATAAACTCATTACCATTCCTATTTGCTCTTAAAGAACGTTCTATTTTATTTTTAAATTTTTTAACTTTATTATCATCTAATTTACTTTTTTTCAAAAAATCATGATCTAATTTGATGAAAAATGGAGAAAAACCTAATAAATTACTTTTAGATGGGATTATAACCGTTTGATCAGTAGAATGAAAAAGATTCATATTGAATTCAGATTTTTCAAAATAATTTAAATTACACTCATTTTTTAAAGCAATAGAATCAAATACAAACTTGCCATTTTCAAATAAAATAGTGAAAATATAATCATCTTCTCTAACATTTTTTCCAAAATCAACTTGATTATTTTCATTTAACCATTTACCAAATTGTTGTAAATCTTTTATCAGAATAATCACCTCCATTCTAATTAAAATTAATTAAATTTCAATGTGTAATCCCATAATACATATAATTAATATTTAACTTAAATACATATATAATTTATTATATATTTCAGAACAATAACCATAAAAATATAATAATTAATTCAATAAAACTATATAAAACTATAAAAATTAATTATAAAGATAAAATATATAAAACAAAAATTATTTTAACCACAGTCCATAAACAAAGTATTAATGAGACTCGAAATTATCTTAAAAGGAAAAAACAACTTTAAAGTTCCATTTAATTACAATCATATTTTATCAGCAATTATTTACAATAAAATAGCTGATTTAAATTTTGCCAATGAATTGCACTCTTCAAAATCATTTAAATTTTTTACTTTTTCTCAAATTTATATTCCTAAAAGAAGAATCGTTAAAGATGGAATAATAGCTAAAGACGGAGTTATTAGTTTTTATATATCTTCACCTAATGATTTTTTAATTAAAAGTCTTGTTGACGGATTTCTTGAAGATTTAGAAATAAGCTTTCAAAACCAAAAATTAACAATTCAAAAAATTGAAGCATTAAAAACCCCTGAATTTTCATCTAAAAGTGAATTTAAAACCTTGGCACCAATAATTGTCAGAACTAAAAAAGAAATTGATGGTGAACTTAAAATTTGGGATCTTGCACCTTCAGATAAGTTTTTCAAATCATTGGAAAATAATTTAATAAAAAAATATATTAAATTTAATAATTTAACAAAAACTGATAAAAAAATCAATATATATTCAGATATGAATTTTGTAAAAAGAAAACGAATTTCAATAAATAAAGGCAATGCTACAACTCATCACAGGGCTTATATGATGGATCTTATTTTAGAAGGTGACCTCAACCTGATTGAATTTGCTTATGATGTCGGAATAGGTGAAAAAAATTCAATGGGCTTTGGAATGATTAAATTATTGGAATAAGTTAATAAAAAGAAAAAAAGAGTTAAGAGAAGATTTCTCCTAACTGATTGTAATTTTATTTCCAATTTGATAACTGTTCCATATTGAAGTGATGATATATTCTCCCCTGAGAAGTCTGATATTTAAACTTGCAACACCATCATCTGCTGTTGTTTTATTGTAAAATACTCCGTTTATATTGAATATCACTGTCTGATTAGCTAAGGGTTTTCCCTGGCCGTCAAGAACAGTTGCATTAAATTTACTGCCGTCCTTAAACTTCATGGACAAATCATCAGTAAGCAGAACACTTTTAACAACCACATTGTTTCCCACATCGTATCCTTCATATATTGCAGTTACAATATATTTTCCGGGATTCAAATTGATGTTTAGTGTTACTGTACCATTTTCATCAACTGTCCTTTTATAGAATACCCCGTTTATGTTGAATGTTACATTTTTACCAATAGCTAAGCTTCCGTCTTTATCATAGACTTTTGCTGTGTATTGTGTGCTGTTTTTATAATATTTAACTATATCATGGTTTTCACAGATAAGAGCTTTGACAGTTATGTTGAAACCTTTTTTCTCATTGTTTACAGGGTTGTATGCCGTTAAAATGTAGGTTCCAGGTCTTAAGTTAATGTTTAATTTTGCATAACCTGAATCATCAGTGTTTCTTGTGTAAAACACACCATTGATATTGAATGTAACTGCCCTTTTAGCTAAAGGGTTTCCTGAACTATCAATGAATTTTGCATAAAACTGGGTTTCATTTCTGAACATCTTTACAATATCATTTCCTGAGATAGTTTCATATACTTTTACATTGGCTTTTTTGGAATCACTGCCAAAACGCCCATTATAACTTACTTTGACAATATATTCACCAGAATCCAGATTAATGGCCAGTGAAGCAGTGCCCTTATCATCACTAACTTTTTTATAATCAACACCATTGATATTAATAATAACATTTTCACCAACAATAGGATTGCCATTAACATCCTTTAAGCATATGCTAAACCTTTCAGGACCTCTATAATATTTGTTTACATCATCTGCACAAAGTATAGCTCCGTAATCATTTGCAAATAATTTATCGCTTCCGACAAAATTGTTGTCCAGTGAATGGTATAAATCAAACTGTCCTGATTTAAGTGCCTTAAGAGAAATTGTGATGTAATTATTCATATCACAGTCATTTAAATTCCAAACTACAATACGGCCAGAATCCAATCTGTAATTTCCCCTAGATACACTTGCACCATTAAAATCAAATCCTTCAGGAAGAGCAAACTGAACTACAGGGCTTGAATGAGCAATATAGTTAACCTGATATTTCAGCTCAATATTATCTCCAACAGGACATGAGCTGACGGGAGTCAGTAATCTGAAAACTTCAATACTGTTTTCAAAAACATGAGTTCCCAAAAATAGTTTATCTCTGGCTAAGGGAAGGGAATTTCTTGAATGGAAATTACTGAAGTAATAAACATTATCTGCCATATTGGATGTTGAGCGGCCAACACCTCTGCCGTCATCATTTGATGCATAGGAATCTACTCCATAGGACAGTCCATTAGAAGAAGCAGACAGCTTCCAGTGATAAGTCATTATATTTCTCCTATTGACACCATAGCTGTCAGTATAAACTTTTTTAATGGCTGCATCAACAGGATTCAGACTGCTGTCATAACTGCCTTTTTGAGACATGGAATAAACATTAGGACATAAAACATACTGTCCTGGCTGCAGTTTAGAAACATGATACAAATTACTGAAAACAACACCATAGGTTCCGTCAGCCGCCTTAATTACAAAATGACCTAAAGAATATCTGGACATTATCTTATAAATTCTTGAAAGATAGTCATTTGTAATCTGATTGGTGACAACCATTTCAGAAGCTATGCTTTCAATCTGGCGAAATACAGAACCGTCTGTTACACCGCCATTACCAATAAGCCAGCCATTGGATGTGACAATTGCATGTGAAAAATAACCCCCGCTGGTTTTATATTGCTTCAGATAACCAATATCTCCCCAGCTACCGCTTTCAATATAAATATCAGCGGCATTTGCAGCATCACGCCTGACACAAATAACTCCTTCATTATCACTTACCTGAAGAACAGCTGAACTGCATTCACTTAAATTAATCAAATCATCAGCAGTCTGACCTGTGTCCTGTCTTACTCCACCATCTGCATAGTGTTCTGCATCAGTGTTAGTATCCAACACCACATTATCATTAAATGACAATTCATTTAAATCCTGACTAGCTACAGCATCATCCTGCGCACTGACTGAAGTTATAGCTATCAGAAAAACAAAAAAAACTAAAATAAAATACTTTTTATTGAACATGAATTCACCTACAATCAATATTAATAGTTATAGTAATGATTGTATTAAAATATATGACATTTTTATGAAATTCAGATGTGTTTTTAGAAATCCAAATCAGCATATGGATTCAACTAAAAAAACAGAAAATATCCGAAAACTAAAAAATTCAACCATGGTTTGTTTTATAATTTCATATGTAAAAATAGCTTTTTTAATAATCATTAAATAAGATTTAAAAATAATAATTGCGATTTAGCGGATTTGATGATGAATGGAATGAAGATTATTTTATTAATTTTTATTATTTTTCTAACTATAATTGTATCAATTTTGATTTCAATTATCGTTATTATTAAATATAGAAATAAGGATATTGGTATTCAAATTTTCGCTTTGATTCTAATTTCAGTAGCTAGTCAATTTGTATCAGGAAATGCTCCGTCTTCAATAATGTTTTATCCAGAATATCCCGGCAGATACTGGATAATTTTCAATGAAATTTTAATGATTATAATAGGATTACTGATTTATGATTTATTGGAAAACTGGGAATTTTCAATAAATAAACTTCAAAAGTAATGCATATCTAAAACAAAATATTATATTTTTTAGTTTTAAAAGATTTAACAGGTTAATATGACTAGCCTATTACCACAACAATACCCAAATTATTTTTAATATTTGTTATGCTCTTTATATGCAAGTTACTGTTAATTTCTAAGAAAATAATAAGAGCAATCCATTAATAACAATGAAAAAATAGCTAATCTTAAAAAATAAAAAAAGCTGATTTGAGTAGTCAAACCCAAACCACAAATAAATTATAATTTTCTTTTTCTAGATCCGACGAATATTACACTTAAAATACATAAGAGCAACATTACAAGTGGATTTCCTGTATTCGGTAAGTTTACAGATTTACCACATTCATTATCTGAAGATGAACCATCTGGATGAACCTGTTTATCCGGACCGATCGGAGCTGCTTTTTTAAGGACTTTAACAGTTACATTGTCGTAGTTGTTTTCCATAATTACTTCGAAGGTTTCGCTTGTTACATTGACATATACTGTTGAATTGCCTTCGTTTAATGCTTTAGCTACAAATGTTAATACGACTTTTTCACCATTTGTTAAGTTTCCTATAGACCAGTTGCCGGAAGTTATGTCAAATGTTCCTTTTGTTGCATTATATGAGAAAATGCTTAATGCATTTGGTATTAATATATTAGCAATAGTATTTATTGCATCGCTTGGTCCATTATTTATGACAGTAACTGTGTAGACAATATTGTCTCCAACATATATTTCGGATTTGTCAGCAACTATGTGTATTTCCAGATCAACAATATCTCCGGATTCTATAGTGCAGTTGGAAGTTTTGTTTCCAACATTTACAGTATTTGTAATATTTCCTGATTTGTTTACACATACATCAACAGTCAAATCAACAGTTGAATTAGCTGTGATGTTTAAAATCCATGTAATAATTCCAGTAACAGGGTCATATACTCCGCCGTTTGAAGCATTAATGAATTTTAATCCTTCAGGAAGAATATCTCTAATTACAACATTTGTTGCATTGATTTTTCCAGAGTTGGAAACTGTAATAGTGTAGGTTATTTCATCTCCAATATGAATATCAGAGGAATTAACTTCTTTTACAGTGATTATTTCAGGAACTGTTATGTTTCTGACAGCTGTTTTATTACCAACAGCAACAGTGTTAGGTAAAACACCATAACCTAAAACAGTAACATTTACATTGAATGTTTTGGTTTCGCCTTTATCCAAATCAACAATCCATGTAATTGTGCCTGTTTTTTCATCATATGTGAAGTTTCCAGTTGCATTTAAGAATTTCAATCCTTTATCTAAAACATCTGTAATAACTACATTGTTAGCATCACCGATACCGTCATTAGTAACAGTAACAGTGTAGGTTACATTATCACCGAAATTAGGAATTTCGTTGTCAACTGTTTTGTCCGGATTGATTTCAGGAACAGTCACATTAACACCAGTTGTTTTATTACCAACAACTAAAGAGTTAGTAACATTTCCATAACCTACAACAGTAGCAATCACACTAAATACTTTACTTTCACCTTTAGCCAAATCAACAATCCAAGTAACAGTACGTGTAGCTTCATCAAATGTGTAATTACCGGTTGCTGAGACAAATTTAAGACCTTCACCTAAAACATCACGAACAACAACATCCTTAGCATCACCTATACCATCATTAGTAACAGTAACAGTATAATTTACATTATCCCCAAAGTTAGGATTGGAAATATTAGCAGTCTTATCAGGAATAATCTCAGGAACAGTCACATTAACACCGGTTGTTTTATTACCAACAACTAAAGAGTTAGTAACATTTCCATAACCTACAACAGTAGCAATCACACTAAATACTTTACTTTCACCTTTAGCCAAATCAACAATCCAAGTAACAGTACGTGTAACTTCATCAAAGGAGTAATTACCAGTAGCATCAACGAAAGTTAAACCTTCACCTAAAATATCTCTAACAACAACATCCTTAGCATCACCAATTCCATCATTAGTAACAGTAACATTATAATTTACATTATCCCCAAAGTTAGGATTGGAA
>ULYS01004607.1_pt1 | contig 16016 bp, 12 predicted proteins | sample 1962381 | NCBI WGS metagenome assembly ULYS01 (sample SAMEA4835869, study PRJEB28245) | human gut metagenome | biome: gut microbiome; material: fecal sample | place: Denmark | collected 2008
TTCCAGCTGCCATAATAATTAATGTTGTTTTCATAACTAAGTATCTCCTTTTAATACAATATCCCTTTCAGATACCTTTATATTCTAACTACAAAGCTAACCATTTACAACATTATTATTTTTATTTAGTAGTCTTTGCTTTCACTATATTAATAAATTCCCTTATATTGAATTGATCAACAATAACAAAGCCTCCACTCATATTCTAAGCGAAGGCTCTTTTTATTCTTATTTAACTTTTAACATTTCTTTTCTTTATCAATATGTACATAACTACAACTAAACTTATAGTCATTAAAGACAAATACATGGTTGTAAGATTAGATACACCTGTTACAACTTTTTTTTCTGTTTTTACAGATTCTTTATCTACTTTGGTTTCAGTGTTTATATTTGTATTCTTATCCGAAGCACCTGCATGTTTGTTTTTATCTTTATTCGAAGCATTAACTGATTGTAATGGTTCTTTCTTTTCATCATTGCTTGGATGATTAGTTGCTTCTGGTTTTATTTGTTGTGCCTTGTTTTCTAAAATAGTGAACATATCATTCTCAATGATTTCATACTTATAATTCCTTGATTTACTTTTTACATTAAGTTTATAATTGCCAACACCTTCGCCAACTTCTCTTGTTAATATGTAATCATCTGTTTCTAATACAGGATCTTTTTCTCCAACATACTTTTGATACTTATTCAATCTTAATTGTACTGTTTTAGGAAGAATTGTAACCTTGAAGGGAATGGATTCATAATAATTAGAATCAACATTGAAACTTACAATGTATTCTCCAACATTCTTAAATGCAATTGGACTAATAGAATCCACTTTACTGTCAATCACAATATCAGAACCTGTATAGACATATTCTACATCTGGATGAGTTATTGTTGTTTTAACTATTTCTACATCCTTCTTATTCTTAGGTTCAAATTCAAATTTGTAGTTATCGTTGTAATCTGTTTTAAAATCACCATTCAAGTAAGAACTTAATGTAAATTCATAGTCGCCATCATACTCACATAAATACCTATTTTCTTCTGGATCTCCTTGTCTCCAATCTTTGTTATATCGAACATTTACATGAACTATTTTTGGAGTTATTTCATAATCAATATAACTACCATCTGAATAATAAGCACGATACCTTCCACAATCCTTTGGAGCTTTAAGTACAAATTTATCATCATCAATTAGATGATAACCAATTGCATCATCAATCTCTATCTTTTGACCTGTATATTCAAAAGATAACACCTCCTCTTCTGCTTGTATACCAATTGGTACACAAAACATAAACAACGCCATAAATACACCTAAAATTCTCCTCATATTATATTTTCCTTTCTATAGGTGAAACTCTACTTCAACTATATCAAAGAATGATATTATTTGCTACTACATAATATGATATTTCTTAAATTAAAGTGTTTATTTATAACCTTTCATATTTTGTTAACAATTCTATCCAAATAACGATATCCAACTATAACGATCCGTATATCTCTCAGCATTCTCCCATACTACAATATCCGGTTTAAATTCATCCAATGCAGTACTATCAAATGACCATACACCTACTGTTTTTACTTCTGCAAAATATTGGTTCATAATACTTTCCATTTCTTGAGAAAATGAATCTCCAATCACTAGAACACGTTTATTAGACTTTTTACTTGTATTTACACTTGATTCATTCAATTGATATTGAGTATCTTCATTAAACGTATCCTGCATTCCACATAAACTAGCTAAGTCACCAGAATAATTTTCATTAACAACATCAAACTTAACCTTTTTTAAAGAATCTGTTTTACCATCAATCTTATCCTTTAGTGCCTGTACTGTTAAGAAAGCTCCAATCTGGTTATAGTGGGTATCGCTCTTATAATAAACTTGATTTTTCGTTTTCGCTTTTACAAGTGTTGGCTTTACATCCACTACATTTAAATCCGCATTCTCTTTTAAATACTTCATCAATAAATCCGTTCTTGATGTAGTATCTTTTCTTTCAATTGTGTCTGGCATATATTCAGGATATACACTTGCTTTATTTGGAATCGAAAGAATATAGAAGTCTATTCCATAATTTGCGAACTGATTTCTTTCATTCGTTAGTTTATCCGCAACTGCCTGCATAGTAGCCTCATCATAATGATTTATACCCTGATAATCTGAAATCGGATCCCCATCCTCTGTAGATTTATAGAATAACCAATCTTCTTTTCCAAGTAATACCTGAGTCGATTCAATATATGTATTTCCTGAAGTTTTCTTTGTTACTTCACTAGCTGCTTTTGCCCCTTCTTTTTTACCCGTTAAATTCGACGTAAAAGAATCCACTGCACCCTTTACTCCTGATTTATCTTTCTTTGTTTCTAGTTCATGCCCCTTAACAACATCACTCACCTTTTCATCCTTTTTAAATAAAGAAATTGTTTGGTTGAATAATGTTGAAATGGATATTCCAAAAATCACGAAACAAAATACGATCATTATTATTTTTTCTTTCATGGTGCCCTCCTAGAAATTGAAATAAATAAATGGATTATATGCATTTGAGAAAATAAAGATAATACTCAAATACAAGATTCCACACATACACACAACATACAACAAGTTATAGACCATATTCTTTTTAAATATACGATTGATATTTTTAAAAATAGGAAAACAACAAAGAATACCCATTATAAAATATAGAATGTATTGTTTAAAATATTGAATCACATAGGCATCCATAAATCCTTTACAACCAAATCCAAACATAGAACGAATATATACGAGTGCTGCACTTAAACTATCACTTCTAAATAATACCCATCCCATCATAACAAAGAACATTGTGTATAGGTTTTTAAATTTTCCCATTTTCTCATCCATATGAAAAAACTTTTCGAGAATCAATAACACAAAATACATGAGTCCCCATACAATAAATGTCCAGTTTGCACCATGCCAAACACCGGTTAAAAACCATACAACAAAGATATTGAATACTAAACGAGCCTTACTATTTACTCTAGAACCACCTAGTGGAATATAAATATAATCTTTAAACCATGTTTGTAAAGAAATATGCCACCTTCTCCAGAATTCTGAAATGCTCTTAGAAATGTACGGATATTTAAAGTTTTCTAAGAAATGAAAACCAAACATACGACCCAAACCAATTGCCATATCCGAATAGCCTGCAAAATCAAAGAAGATTTGAAGTGTATACGCAATCGCTCCCATCCATAATAGTAAGAATGAATTGGTTGTTCCTGTACTTGTTACATTGCCAAATACAGTATCCGAAACAACCGCAAATTGATTGGCTAATAATACTTTTTTTCCTAAACCAATAATAAAACGATTTACACCCATCGCAAAATCATTCAAATTCTCTTTACGATTCTCAATCTCATTTGCGACAGTTTCATAACGCACAATAGGACCTGCAATCAATTGTGGAAATAAAGAAATATATAAACCAACATTTAAAAATTGAGTTTGCACCTTCCCCTTACCACGATACACATCCACTACATAAGAAATAGCTTGGAATGTAAAGAAAGAAATTCCAATTGGAAGAGCTATCTTAAACGTATCTGCTTTACCTGTGAAAATAGAAACAATAAAATTCAAATACTTAAAATAACCTAGTATACATACATCGATCACTACCATTAAGAATAGAATCAACTTCTGCATTCTCTTATCGTCTGAATATTTATTGATTAATAAACCCAGTCCATAATGTAATAGAATCATAAACAGCATTAAGAACACATATTTTGGTTCTCCATATGCATAGAATAATAAACTCATAATAAATAAAAATATATTCTTACCCACTGTATGTTTTCTTAACACAAGATAATATACAGCTAATACGAAAGGTAAAAATAAAAACAAAAATACTTCACTTGGAAATAACATACCCTTTAACCCTTTCCCTAAAAAAGAGTTCCGAAGAACTCTTAATCATTATTTACTTAATAACACATTTACCATGTTCACAATATCATGACCATAGCTTTTTGAAGTAGCCCAACCATATCCATTAGGATTTTCTTTTATTCCTAACCATTCAACATATTGAGCACTACCACGTTTCACTAGATTGAATCTTGGATCCACACATTGGTTTGTTAATGGGGATATCGAACCATATGCTTTTAAATGTTGAATCTGAGCACGAATACCCATTCTTACATTGCTAAAGCTTGCACCATGTACTGCTCCAGTTGCACCAATACCCGCAAAGTTATATTGGTTAGGAAGTACATCTCCACCATATTTTAAGAAACCCGTTTCTTTCATACATTGAGTAAATGCTACTTCAGCTCTTACACCTTCTGCCGTTGCTTCTTCATAGAAGATTTGTGCAAATTGATTGATTGTACTAGCTCCACCCTTAGCTAATACACCATTGTACTTGCCATTATATTTAGCTTTAAATGTATCATAACCTGACGCATTGAAATTATAGTAACGAACCATTTGAGCCACTGTTGTTTGACTAGTACCCATGATCTGCATCAAACCACCCGTTGCATTCGTATTAATATATTCAAACACCCATTTTTGTGCATTTGTGTTATTTGATGTATATAGCTGAATGTTTGAACATCTACGGATTTTACCATCTTTTACATCCAAGACCATAGTTGAATTCAAGGCAGAAACAATACGTAAATTTTGATTATTATCAAACATTACAATCCATTTTTGATTGTAGTCGTTCGTTTGTTTTTGTTGATAAACGTTAGCCGTTATACCACTACCACTAGCTGTCAAATACATACCTGAACCAACATTTTGGAAAGAAACATATCCAGTTGAATCATGTGTAATTTTCCATTTTTGTGCATTTGTTTTATTTAGAGAATACAACTGAACGTTTGCACCACCATACAGACTTCCATCCGCAACATCTAACGCAAATCCAACATTTTGATTTTTGATGTAATAAACACCATCAGCCATACGATCCTTATTTTGACTGGCATACGAATCACAACGCTCACGCTCTGTTACATATTTATTAAAAGTCCATTGTTGTGCTGCTGTATTATTACTCTTATATAGTTGAATATTAGAGCCAGAATAAACAGAACCATTTCTAATATCTAAAGCAAAGCTTGTATCTATCGCAGAAATAATTGAATATCCGGAACCACTCTGTTGTACAATCCATTTTTGTGCACGAGTACCATTTGATGCGTATTGATGAATATTTCTACCATTTTTTGTGATAGCTCCATCTAAGTCAATTACTTTACCCGAATTAATATTTGTGAATGTGACAAAACCTTGAGAATCATGACTCACTCTAAATGCTTGTGCTTGTGTTCCATTACGTAAGTATAATTGAACATTCGCGCCATTTCTTGTTGAAGCTGAATTAACATCTAAAGTATAATTACTGTTTTTTACACTATTGATCTCGTATACACCATCGGCTAATGTGTTCTTGTTTTGTGCCGCCAAATTATTGATTCTTTCATCTTTACTTACATACTTAGTAATATTCCATCTTTGTGAATTTGAACCTGTTACAGAATGTAATTGAATATTACTTCCATTTCGAACAGATCCACCATTTAAATCAAGAATATAGTTTAGATTTATTGCAGACATCACAACATATCCATTACCATCTTGCTTTACAATCCATTTTTGAGCACGTGTACCATTGGAAGTGTATTGCTGTATATTACCTGCATCTTTTACAATTGCTCCATTTAAATCTAATACTCTTCCAGATTTTACATTTGTAAATGTTACATAACCTTGAGAGTCATGTGAAACTTTAAATTGTTGAGCTGCCGTATCATTTGCTTCATATAATTGAATGTTAGCTCCATTTGATGTTGACCCATCTTTTACATCAAGTACATAATTAGAATTTAATAAAGTCGAAATCGTATATGTACCATCTGCTAAAACATTTCTATTTTCCGCTGCTAACGTATCTATATCAGCATTTTTAGCTTGTAAACCAAGTGCACTCACTATACCTTTCGCATCCGCAATTCCAAGTTGTTGTAACTTAGCATTTGAACCTAAATATTTATCAAACTCATCTTTATTGCTAATAAAACAATGTTCAACAATCAATCCCGTAATATTTGCCTGTTTCGCATAACGGATGACACCATAATAATCTTGATCACTACTGTTTGGATTTGATGAAGTAGTACCATCTGTATAGTTACGAATCTTAATACCACGATCATATAAACCTAATGAAGCTAATTGACTTTGAATCGCCTTTGCTAAATTTTGACCATTACTAGAAAGGTTCTTATTACCACTTGTATTTGGATAATATACTTCAGCCCCTTTGGCAGCACTATTTGCTGCTGAATTAATATGAATACTAATAAAGTATGAAGCACCTGCTTTTTTTGCTACTTCTACACGATTTTTCAAATCCATAGCCGCTTCTTCACTTAAACGAGTATCTGTAGTTCTTGTCATAACTACATTTACATCATATTTAGCTAATTCTTCCTTACAATATTGAGCAATCTTTAAAGTTAAATCCGATTCCTATGCACCAAATGCAGTAGCACCCGAATCATTACCACCATGTCCTGGATCCAAACAAATTGTCATTCCACCAGTCGCATGTCTTGAAAACTCATCTACTGACATTGTAGCTGGTTGACTCGCAACGCCATTCACAATTTCTTCTTCAGCTTTATTTACATCCGTTACTTCAATAACACCTTCTGAACTTATTGAATCCTCTGTTAAATCCGGTAACGTTGCATCATACCCATCATATTCTTGATCCACACCAAATTTAACATCCATCTCTAAATCACTAAAGTTTAAAAAATAAGATTGACCATTATATACATAATGAAGTGTAGTTACACTATATTGTCCTTTTTCTTCTTCAGTAAACACTCTAGAAAATTTAACTAAATTATCAACTTGTTCTGTACTCTCCAAATCAAAAGTAGATCCATCCTCTTTTTGAATGGTTAATCTAAAATCCGAATACCCCTCTGCATTATTTAATGAAAGAACAAAGTTTTCTGTTTCTTGACTCGATAATACTGGATTATCAACCAAGAAATATTCCATCATATTGGAATCACCCAATTGCTCCTCTTCCACAACTGGCTCTTCCTTCTCAACTGGAACTTCTTCCTCTTCTACAGTAGGAACTTGCTCTTCTGTAGTCTCTTCTTCTGTTTGTGTTTCTTCTGCAATAGGCTCTTCTTGTGTAATTTCATCATCTGCACAAACTGTATACATATTATTCATTGTTGATACAGACATAAATACACTTAATACGAGAGCCAAAAGTGGTTTTAATTTTTTCGCCATTTTCTATCCCTCTTCCAATAAATCTATTTTAAATGAATATTTAAAATATTTCAATCTAACCAAAAAATAACCAGACACTTTTGTGCCTGGTTATAAAATTAGATTTTTGTTAGTTTAAATTTCTGAGCATTTGTGCCGTTATTTTGATATAGTTGTATATTTTGTTGGTTTCTAACAATCCCTGCATTAATATCTAATACGTAGTTCGCATCTAAAGCAGATACAAATGTCAAACTACCATCTGTATTCTTCTTTGCAATCCATTTCTGTGCATAAGTATTGTTAACTTCATATTGCCAAATATTGGCACCATTATTCACACTCGCATTTGAAACGTCAAGTGCTTTGTTAGATCCAACATTAATAAATGTGATATAACCTACTGAATCCTTTTTTACTTTCCATTTTTGTGCATTAGTATTATTTGATTGGTAAACTTGTAGGTTACCACAATTTGACTTTGAACCACCATCAATATCTAACACATAATTAGGGTTTGAATAACTTGTAACTACATACGTTGTTTCTTCAATACTAGAATTGTATTGTTTAGCCATGTTATTTAATTTCTCACGTGGAGATTCATATTTTGAGAAATACCAACGTTGTGCAGCCGTATCATTTGATTTATAAGCCTGAATATTTTGATAATTTCTTGTCAAAGCAGAATTTAAATCCAAGACATAACTTGTATTTAAAGCAGACATAATTTTAAAACCTTTGTTTTCTTTTACTACAATCCATTTTTGAGCATATGTATTATTAGAAGTATATTGACTAATATTCTGTTCATTATAAGCAGATCCATCTTTGACATCGATTGCTTTTCCTGAACCAATATTTATAAACGTAACATACCCTTTTGAATCATGACTGACTTTCCATCCTTGTGCTAAAGTACCATTACTTTGATATAGTTGAATATTACCAAAATTCACTTTAGAACCACCATTTACATCCAATACATAACTTTTATTTATAGATGAATGGATTGTATAAGTACCATCACTTAATGTGTTTTTGTTCTTTGATGCTAATGCATCCATTTCTTCACGTAGATTTTTTACTTTCAACAATTTCCATGCTTGTGCAGAACTACCATTTACGGTATAAAGTTGAACTTTATTACCATTGTCTAGCTTTGCTCCATTTAAATCAAAGACATATCTAGAATCCCAAGCAGAAGAAATAATCCACTGTCCCTTATTGTTTCTTGTAAAAATGAATTGTCCTGCTTTTGAAGAAGCATTTACACCTTGAACTAATGAATTATAATTTCCCATAGTATTCCAATCTGACTGAATGCCTAAATATAAATTAGAACCAACATTCTTAATTGTATAGTAGCCATTTTGATTTTTATTCACTACAAATTGTTGTGCTTGCGTACCATTCCAATTATAAATTTGAATACTAGCACCAGATGCTTTTGAACCATCTTTTATATCAAGTACTTTATTACTATTTAATGAAGAAATAATTTCATATGTACCATTTGACATTTCATCCTTAATAATATCAAATGAAACACTTAACTTACCTGTAAAGGCATTTATACCAACGATGGTAGCTGTACCTTTACCAAGCTTTACATTATTTGAATAAACAACTTTATAATCTCTACCTTGAACCAACGCTGTATTTTTCAATGAAAGATTTACTTCTGGTTCAACGTTCTTACCTGTATAATAAACACTTCCTACATGAGCAGTTCCCTTAGAAACATCTAGATATAAATTTTGATCTCTAAGTTTTCCTAACGAGAAGAATGGACCACCATTCTTTTTATCACCACTATCCCATGATGGATGATTGAAGACCTCACTAATATGTACACGACCATTACGTGAACTTGTGTATGGATCATACACTGTTGTATACCCCTGTGCATCTAAACCAAATAATAATATTTCATGCGTTACACCATACCATGGACAGAATTTTCCACCACCAACTGCAGCCGCAATCATATTCCCCTTTAATAATTCTTGTTTAGCTGATTCCACATTTAAACTATTCTTATAACTCAAGCCAAATTTATTAGCTACATACTGCCAAGACTCTCCACCAGTACCAATGGAACTAGTATTGAAATATCCGGCGTTATGTAAAATTTGACCCACTTGATCAGGTGTATAGTTTGTACCATTGATCGTATTTACAATCATAGTCACTGTAGTTGGAACACATCCTGAACCACTAAAATAATAATTACCAACTTTACTCCAAGCCCATCTTCCATCATTTTGACAGAAGTAAGAAACACCGTTCCAACTTGCTTTTGTAATGAAGCCATTACCATCTGTTTGATATGTTACTTTATCAACTGTAAAAGAACCACTCATTCTTCTACCCAAATTGTCATAGTACTTAGCACTATTTCCCATATTTACAAAACCAACAGATAAACTACCATCTTCTTTGAAATTGTACCAATATCCATTGGCCTGTTTTTCACCAACACTCTGAAGACCATTATCGAAATAATAAACTTTCCCCTCTAAATTTATCATTCCACTATAGGCAGCCCCATTCTCTAAGTAGTAGTGTAGTTTACCATCTTCTTTTCTTAAAGAATATACGGCAATACCCGTTTCTTGATCATGAAGAACTTGTAAACCCGTCTGCATCATACCAGACTCATTAAAATAATATGAATCTGTACCAATTGTTTTAAAACCAGTTACCTTGTTTCCATTCTCATCAAAATAATATTTTTGCCCATCAATCTCTGCAAAACTATTTGTTACATAAGCACCATCTTTAACATACTGTAAAGAATCACTTGACCAACCCTCAGTTAATTTAGCACTGGTATCACTACCACCACCAACTGTTGTAGTCTCTTCATCTTCTTTTGGAACATCTGTTTCTTCCGTGTTTTCAGGAACATTTGTTTCTTCAGTTTCTTCAGGAACATTTGTATCTTCAACAACTGCATCAATAACATCTGTTAAATCATCCTGATTTTCTACAGGTGCAGTCTCTTTTACAGGCTCAACACTTGTTTCTTCAGCATGAACGATAGTATCTGCAAAATTATAACTCATAACCGCTGCAAGAACGGCAAAACCAACCTTAGCAATATCTCTATTATTCATTACGTATAACCCTCCATGGGTTCTATTTTATACCGATATTGGAAGCGTTACAATTATCAAACGTTACTAATCCATTCAATGAAAAATAAAAAGCTCAATATACATATGTATATTAAGCAAGTTCTTTTAAATATCTGGCCAATGCATCCTGCCAAGTAGGTAGTGGTTCAAAACCATTTTCTACAAGTTTAGATTTATCTAAACGAGAATTAAATGGACGAGCAGCCTTTGATAAACCATACTCTTCAGTTGTTACAGGATTTACTTTTGTAGTATATCCAGCTTGTTTAAAGATTTCACACGCAAAATCATACCAGCTGATATATCCACCTTCATTAGTCGCATGATAATAACCATATTTATCCGTTTCAATCATGTCTACTAATAGGCGTGCTAAATCAAATGTATATGTTGGAGTACCAATTTGATCATTTACAACTCGTAATGTATCAAATTTCTTTCCTACATTTAACATGGTCTTAATGAAGTTATTTCCATTCTTTCCAAATACCCATGCAATACGAACAATGAAATATTTAGATAACGTATTTGAAACAGCTAGTTCTCCACCTAGCTTAGTCTGTCCATACACATTTAATGGCTTATAATCCTTACAATCCGGTTGCCAAGGCTTGGTTCCTTGTCCATCAAACACATAGTCTGTTGAGATATATACCATCTTCGCATCTACTTCTTTACAAGCATCCGCAATATTTTGTGTGCCATCCACATTAATAGCTTTAACCTTAGCCTGTTTATCTTCATCCTCTGCTAAGTCTACCGCCGTCCATGCTGCACAGTGCACAACTACATCTGGATTAACACATTTAATTGTATTCATTACAGCTTCTTTGTTTGTGATATCCAAAGATACATATTCAGCAGTAGTCACATAAGAACCATCTTGGATTCCACTATAGCTTTCAGCTAAGTCTGTACCTACTCCAACATATCCTCTAGAAGCCAATTCATTCATTACATCATGACCTAATTGTCCGGCCACACCTGTCACAAAAACTTTCATTCTAATTCTCCTTCAAACCTTTTCAATAATTCAATCCATCTCTTATATGCATTCTCTTTACTAAACTCGTCAAAGTTTTTAAGTGCATTTTTTGAAATGTTTATTAACAATTCTTTATCATTCATTAATTCAGTCGTTCGATTCACAATATCTTCAACCGTATTTTCTACAAAACCATCTTCCTTATCATGAATCACTTCAAAAACACCGTCTCCCCAATTTGTAGAAATGGTAGGTACACCTTTGGCCTTAGCTTCAATAATTGTCATACTCATTCCTTCAAAATCAGAAGTTAACCATAATAAAGAATAGTTATCGAAAATATTTTTATCATTACAGAAACCACATAAATGAACATTTTCACTTAAGTCATTTTCTTCAATTAGTTTCGCAATATCATCTACTAAGACTCCTGTACCATACATATCGAGTGTAAAATCAGAAATCTGTTTCTTCAATTGCTTTGCACACTCAATCATTTTTGGAAGATTCTTTTCTTTTCCAAATCGTCCCATATAGATAATTTTATGTTTTCTTATCTTTTCACCAATACTTACCGTATCATTGAAAAGTTCTTTATTAATAAAGTTATAAGAATATGTAGAGTTAAAATATTTACTTGCCTTCTCCATATCTGCCTTTGTTCTAAAAACAGTGATATAAGGTTTTGACATTAATTTACTTTGAAGTCTTCCTAATTTATTAGTTCCCCAAAAATACTCAAACTTTGTATGTATTTCCAATATAAATCGATTCTTTGAACTCATGAACATTCCTGCTGCAGGAGAAGACACGATAATAATATCATCTGAAGAGAACATATTTCTCATTTTAATACGTGATATGGGTATATAACAGAAATAACATAACAATTTAAATAACTCTTTCAACAATAAAAGCAACTTAAAACTTTTCAAACTATCCGATATAATTTCCATCCTAGGAAAGAAATCGTATTTTGAAACATTTATGATTTCACAATCCGAAAACATATCATGTCTAGTAAGATTAGAATTAATGATACTAATAACCTTAATTGTATAGTCATCTTTTAATAATTGTATTAATGATGCATATGCTGAGACAAGTCCACCAGCTTCATTTGAATGTAATTTATCAAAAACAATATAGATGTTTTTCATTTTAGCCCCTATCTAATACTTTACTAATTACTTGTCTATCTTTATTCATATCAAATTTACGTGCAAACATATATTGTCCATTCATAAAACAATCCATGTCCTTAACACCTAATGTTTTTGGACTGGCATTCAATCCTTCAAAGACAATGTATCTTGAATTATATTTTAATACTTGATCTTTATACTTTGAATTCATCAAGAGCACTTGAAAGAAATGTTCATCTGGACATGCTGTATATTTAAATTTAGAACAGTAATCATTCTCGCGAATATACGACAAGATATATTTCATACAATCATAAGTAATACTAAACCATGAAGACCCTTTATACAATTCAAATCCTTTAAAATTTTTTCTTCGAACAAAAGGCATTTGAATCAAACGAAGAACTATGTCAGTCAATCGATACAATTTTTTTCGATTGTTTGGATTTTCTCTAAAGAAAGAATATTGCGTTAATCTCCATTTATAGCTATCAATATCATTCACTTCTACAAATTGTTTATCTGCACCTTTACTTTCAATATACGCATCCATTTGCGCATGTGACATTAAAGGTAGATCCTGCCCACTTATAAAATGAATATAATCATATATTCTTTCAGTCGATTCAACCAATTCAAGCAATTTAAGAGTCGCTTGAACTTGACTAAAACCAGACCAGTTTACACTTATTCTATCTTCAACAAAGAAAATATTGGGTTTATTTTTATACATTTCTTTTAGATTTTGGTATAAAGCTTCTTGCTTTTTATCAACATGAATATAAACATCTCCAAAATGAAGAGCAGTTACTAAGACTTGTAACTGCTCCATATTTGTATGCACGTTCATTATAAAAGCATGTCTTAACATAAAGATTATTCCTTAGCTCTTCCTTTTTCTACATACATCTTTTCAAAATAGTTTTGGTATTCACCACTAATGATATTTTCCCACCATTCTTTATTGTCTAAATACCATTGAATTGTCATTGGAATACCTGTATCAAATGTATATTTTGGTTTCCATCCAAGTTCTGTTTCCAACTTCGTAGGATCAATCGCATAACGCATGTCATGACCTTTTCTATCTGTTACATACGTAATTAAGCTTTCAGGTTTGTTTAATGCATGTAATACAGTCTTCACAACTTCTAAGTTTGTTCTTTCGTTGTGACCACCCACATTATAAACTTCACCAACACGTCCCTTACGAACAATTAAATCAATTGCTACACAGTGATCATATACATGTAACCAGTCACGAACGTTTTCACCAGTTCCATATACTGGAATTGTTTCATCATTTAATGCACGAGAAATAATTAATGGAATTAATTTTTCTGGGAAATGATAAGGACCATAGTTATTTGAACAACGACTAATTGTTACTGGCAAACCATACGTTCTGTGGTATGCAAGTACAAACAAGTCAGCACTTGCCTTCGCACTTGAATAAGGACTTGAAGTGTGAAGTGGAGTGTTTTCAGTAAAGAACAAGTCAGGACGGTCTAATGGTAAATCACCATATACTTCGTCAGTAGATACTTGGTGATATCTTTGAATACCATACTTAACACAAGCATCTAATAATGTTGTTGTTCCCATTACATTCGTCTTTACAAAGATTTCAGGGTCTTCAATACTACGATCAACATGACTTTCAGCCGCAAAGTTTACAACGACATCAAACTTTTCTTTTTCAAACAAATCCATGATAAATTCACGATCTGCAATATCACCCTTGATAAACTTGTAGTTAGGCTTATCTTCTACAGGCTTACAAGTCTCTAAGTTACCTGCATACGTCAATTTATCCAAGTTCACAATCATATCCTCAGGATATTTATTTACCATATAATGTACAAAGTTTCCACCAATGAAACCAGCACCACCCGTTACTAAAATTTTCATTCTTTTATTCTCCTTTATATACAAATTGATTATTTGATTCTTCTAAAGTAGGACCAATCTGATCTTTTTCACTCAATACAGGCTCAATACCATTTAATAATGAACCCCAATCTACATTACAAGTCGGATCATCATAACGCATACCACCCTCAGATTCCTTGTTGTATACATTATCTACTTTATATCTAAACTCTACATTATCCGTTAAAGTTAAGAATCCATGCGCAAATCCCTGAGGAATAAAGAACTGTCTATGATTCTCTTCACTCAATTCAACACTTACCCATTGACCAAATGTAGGACTACCCTTACGAATATCCACAGCCACATCAATGACTGTACCCTTCGTACAAGAAACCAATTTACTCTGTGCATAAGGCGGATTTTGCCAGTGCAAACCACGAAGCGTACCCTTCTGTGCACTAAAAGACATATTATCCTGTACAAAATCGACTGTAATACCCATCTTCTCATATTTAGGCTTAGAATACGTCTCCGTAAAATACCCTCTATGATCACCAAATACATCCGTATCAATAATCAATACACCAGGAATCTTTGTTTCAGTTACCTTCATCACTATACCTCCAATTACTTAATATACTTACGATCCATGATCTTCTTCAAATAAGCACCATACTGATTCTTCTTATAAATTTCATACGTAGATGCTAATTCTTCATCACCAATCCAACCATTGTCATACGCAATCTCTTCAAGACACGCAATCTTACGATGCTGGTGCTCCTCAATTGTCTTCACAAAATTTGTCGCATCCACTAAAGACTCGTGCGTACCCGTATCCAACCAAGTAAATCCATCACCAAGTAAAGTAACATTCAATTCACCATTCTCTAAATAAATACGGTTCAAATCTGTGATTTCCAATTCCCCACGAGGACTCGGTTTCAAATTCTTCGCATACTCAACAACCTTATTATCATAGAAATACAATCCTGTTACCGCATAATTTGACTTAGGACAAGCTGGCTTCTCCTCTAAACTAATCGCCTTACCCTCAGAATCAAATTCTACAACACCAAAACGTTCAGGATCCTCTACATAATAACCAAATACGGTAGCCCCAACTTCATTTTCAGCAGCCGCACGAAGACGCTTTGTCAAACCATGACCATGGAAAATATTATCACCCAAAATCATCGCACAACTATCATTACCAATAAACTCCTCACCCAAGATAAACGCTTGAGCAAGTCCATCCGGACTTGGCTGAACCTTATAAGAAAGCTCAATACCAAACTGATGACCATCCCCCAATAACTCTTTAAAACGAGGTGTATCATCCGGAGTTGAAATAATTAAAATCTCACGAATCCCAGCCTGCATTAAAATAGACATAGGATAATAAATCATTGGCTTGTCATAAATAGGAAGTAATTGTTTACTAGTCACCTTAGTCAAAGGATACAAACGAGTACCACTACCACCAGCTAAAATAATACCTTTCATAATAGACCTCCATAATTAAATACATTATATCATACATATAAAATAAACCC
>ULYS01037493.1_pt1 | contig 15732 bp, 10 predicted proteins | sample 1962381 | NCBI WGS metagenome assembly ULYS01 (sample SAMEA4835869, study PRJEB28245) | human gut metagenome | biome: gut microbiome; material: fecal sample | place: Denmark | collected 2008
TTTTTCTAATGGAAACGAAACTTTCAGGTAATTGTCAATTGTCGATTATCGTCTGTCAATTATTCTTTTGGTAGAAATCCGCCAAAAGAATCGAACATTTTTTTTGTCACTTTTTAATAAGTGTTTCTTTTACAAGAATAGATCGCTAATGGGTTTACATTTAATAATAAATACAATGCCTATGAAAAAGAGCCGTTTTTCTACATGAGTGGTGAAATCGTTTGCTGGTGTTATGCAAACGTTTTTGTACCTGAAAACATATTTTGAAATCAAAACCAAATCAGTTTATGGAAAAATTTGTCAAGAATTTAAAAAGGGGAGGTCTACCGACCCGGTGTTGGCTTTATATGCTGATACTTCTTTTATCATTTGGATTGCCTGAAAGTATATTTGCTCAGACAGATCTGGTAAAGGTGACTGGAACAGTGACGGATGAAACGAATCAGCCTGTTCCTGGCGTGAATGTATTGTTGAAAGGAAGTTCGAATATTGGGACTGTGACGGATATTGAAGGAAAGTACACGTTGAATATACCCAAAGACGCTACTTTGATTTTCAAATTTGTCGGCTATAAGACGACAGAGGTGGCGGTAAACGGAAAAACAACGGTGAACCTGAGTATTCAGCCGGATGTCAAGCAGTTGGAAGATGTGGTAGTAATCGGTTATCAGGCGATTAAGAGAGAGAAATCGACTGCTGCAATCGCCAGTGTGGCCGGGGAAAAGATTGAGAATATTCCGGTCCCCAGTGTGGAAATGGCTTTACAAGGAAAAGTGGCCGGTTTGAATGTGTTGAATATTACCGGAGAACCCGGTGCAAAGGGGATTGTCACTTTACGTGGGAATACCAGTATTGCCAGCCAGGATTCGCGAAGTACTCCTTTGTATGTGGTGGATGGAATTGTGATGGACGAAGGCGACTTAGGCCAGATCGACCTGACGGGGACTAACCCGATTGCCGGGATCAATCCCAATGATATCGAATCGATCGATGTGTTGAAAGATGCTTCGGCATCGGCCATTTATGGAGCCCGTGCGGCTAATGGGGTAATTATCATCAAAACCAAAACTCCGAAGGCAGGTAAACCTCAGGTTCGCTTGAACGGCTATTAGGGGGTGGCTATGAAACCGACAATGCGTTCGACCTTGGTAGGTACTGCCGAACGCCATTTAAAGATGGATCTGATTTATCAGTATTTAGGAAAGCCGGGTATGGAGAATGTCAATTATTGGATTACCGATAGTTTGAATCCGGCCTTCAATAATAATACCGACTGGCAATCGAATGTGATCCAGAAGGCCCGGATTCAGAATTACGATGTCAATGTGTCGGCTTATGGAGAGAAGACCAGCTATCGGTTGTCTTATAATTTTTATGATGAGGAGGGTACGGTTATCGGTACCGGTTTCACCCGGAATACGGCATCGCTTTATTTAAATGCACATCCCTACAGCTTCCTGAATCTGACCGGAAATATCCGTTTTTCGGAGATGTCGCGAAAGAAAACGAACGGTAGTATCAATATTTTCTCTACCTGGAGCTTCCCTTCTTCGTTTTTCAAATTGACGGACGAAGACATAGAAAATTTTAAAGGGAATAATCTGGATGAATTGGATAAAAACCTCAACCGGGATTTATATGCTAATTTTCAGGCAAATATCGATTTTACACCCTACTTGAAGTGGACGACTTCTTACTCTTTCGGTTATAGTACAACGCGGAACGATTATTTCATCCCTTCCTACCGCAATAATGGAAATGCATATGCCACTTCCAGCAGTGGATCGGTAAAGAGATGGGAAATAGAAAATTATATTCAATACCTACGGTCATTTAAAGAAACACATAATCTTTCCGTATTGTTCGGACAAGGAGCTGAATACTCTTATATCGACAATTTGTGGGGGGAAGGAAATTATATTGCATCGAATTCTATACAGACGATTCAGGGAGTTGTATCTAAAAACTCCAATGCTTCTTCTTCGATCGAAGAGCGTGCCCGTTTATCCTGGTTTGCCCGTTTGAGTTATGATTATAAAGACAAATACCTTTTTTCTGCCAACTGGCGTATGGACGGTTCTTCCCGTTTCGGTAAAGATAACCGTTGGGGACATTTCCCTTCGGTATCGGCAGGCTGGATTATCACCAAAGAGTCGTTCTTTCCGGAAAATCAGGTGGCCGACTTCATTAAGATTCGGGGTAGTTACGGTATTACGGGAAATGACCCCGCCGGTTTTTACGATGCTTACCGGGCTTTAACCACCAACGTGGACTATCGGGGGGGGAGTGGGATCACTTCCTATAATGGTTCGGGGACGATTGCTTATGACTTCGGCTCTGCCGTAACTTCCAGAGAATTAGGTTGGGAAGAGTCGAAACAGATGAATTTCGGATTGGATGCTCATTTCCTGAATAAGCGGATTATATTAACGGGAGATTATTATATCCGGGATTCGGAGAGTATGATTTTCAATTATGCTCTGCCGGTCACCACCGGATATACAGAAGCGAAGAACAATCTGGTATCCGTTCGGAACAGCGGTGTCGAATTACAATTGAGTCTGGATTTGCTTCCGCACAATTGGGATTGGTCGTGGACGATCGATGCGAATATCGCCATGAATAAAAACCAGATCAAAAAATTGCCGAACGGCAACCGGAGTATTGTCACCGGATCTCCCTGGATGGAGTGGATTCTGACGGTGGGACGGCCCTTGTATGAAATTACGGGATGGAGAAGCAATGGAATATATGCCACTGACGACGATGTGCCTGTCGATCCGCTGACCGGTAACCGGATGACCTTCTTCGGTACGACTATGCAGGCCGGAGATATAGCTGTCGCCGATCAGAACGGAGATTATAATATCGACTATAATGACAAAGTATCTCTGGGAAATCCGGATCCGAAATATTACGGCGGTATCAATACGACAGTACGCTGGAAAGGAATTTCATTGGGAGTATTTTGTAACTATGTGATCAAACGTACTTTCTGGAATGGTTTCTTGTCCGATCGGATGAACGGTGGGGTTTATTCTGCCGGTGGATGGGGAAATGTTTCCGGGCCGGCATTGGATTTCGGTGGATTGAAATACTATACAACACCGGGACAACAGGCTGACCTGCCCACTTTGATCGCAACCAATCATATGGACAACCGGCATATCGCCCATGAGATCTATACCGATAACGGAAGCTTTTTCCGGGTGAAAAATATTTCGATGAGTTATGAGTTTCCGACAGCGCTGGTGAATAAAATCAAATTACAGCGTCTGAGAGTGTACGGATATATGGACAATGTTTGGGTATTCTCGAAGAGTAAGACTTATCCCGACCCGGAAAATATCAATACCAATGGTTATGCCAATGGTTCGGAATATCCTCTTCCTCACAAGTTTACTTTGGGTGCAGAGATAACCTTTTAATTCGTAAAATTTGAGACCTATGAAGATGAAATTTAGATATTTAGTAAATTCAGCGATGCTATGGACAGCATTGGCATTGGGATCTTGTGCCGATTTCCTCGACCGGGAGCCGTACAGCGAGCCGGTGGACGAAAGTTATTGGAATAGCGAGGAAGATGTGGAAGCGGCGGTTGCCGGTGGATATGGCTTGTTGAGGGCAGCTTTGGCCAATCATTCGGCTTATTATGCTTATGGAGATATTGCCGGTACCAATGTATTCAGCAAATTCGAGTATGAAGATGAAGACTGGAATCAAATGAATCAGTTTAAACTGGATTATGCGATTGCTGCCAGTGAAACCTATCGGCCCTTGAAGCAGTTGCGTAATTATCAACTGTTCTATCGGGTCGTCAATCAATGTAACCGGGCTTTGAAAAAGGTCGGGCAAATGAGCGACGAGGTTTTCGATGATGGGGAGAAGGAGAAGTATATCGGGGAATTGTACTTTTTGCGTGGATATACTTATTTTTATATGTACCGGATTTGGGGTGAGCTGCCTATCGTGACAACTTCTCCGGATAATGTCATCAATGCGGATTATGTGGCCCGTTCGCCTTTAGCCGATGTCGCTGCTTTGATTTACAGTGATCTGGAGGAAGCACGTGTTCGTTTACCCTGGGAGTATGAAGATAATGCCAATTTTGCCGTGCGTGCCAATAAAGGAGTCGTATTCGCTACCTTGGCACATATGGCGGCCTGGGATCGCGATTATGCCAAGTGCGTGGCGGCTTGTGACTCTGTTTTGAATAGTGGCGTATATACTTTTGAAGCTCGTGAAACCCTGGAAAATATTTATAAAAATGATTCCAAAGAGTTGATATTCCAGTTGTTCTTCAATTCGGAAGAAGAAGCTCCCGATGCTTCTTCCGGTATCCAATACACGACGGTATTTTTTCTGGATATCCTGGCCTCTCCTTACTTGACTACTGCAATCAACAAAGAAAAACCCAATAAGTTTTTGAATACCGGTTTTATATCTTCTGTTTTCCCGGATTCGACGGATTACCGGAGAAAGACGTTTATCGGCTTGGCTGCCGGTGGAGATATCATTCCGATTAAATATACGGATGTGCAGATCGAGTCGGCCTCCAGCGGATCGATTTATCCGGCTAACAATTATGTTATTTTCCGTTTGTCGGATATCATGTTGCTGAAAGCCGAGGCATTGACCGCTCAGGGAAAAAGCAGTGGCGTGGCTATCGGTTTGCTGAATCAGATACGGGAAAGGGCCGATATCGGCGATTTCGACGGTTCGGTGTCTTTACAACGTGCTATTCTGAACGAACGTGCCCGGGAACTCTTTCTCGAAGGCCATCGCTTCTTTGATCTGGTACGTTATTATTATGAAACCGGTACTTCTTTACTTTATAATGTTACAGAAGCGAATATGGCGAAGAGAATCCATTATTGGCCGCTGGATCCGGATTTATTCGAGAATAATAGTGTGATACGTCAAACTTCCTATTGGCAGGGTAAAATCTAATTTAATAACAGCATATTATGAAAAAATTATTGTATATATCCGTTCTGTTTTTATTCGGAATGACATCCTGTATTCAGGATTACCTGGACGATGGTGGAACCCATTCGGCAGAGTCGAATACTACGCCTTACGAATACTTGTCTTCGCATACCTACCATATGTTCGATACGTTGATTCAGATCATCGACCATTATGGGTTGGAAGAAGAAATGAATCGTGCAGCTACTGTTTTCGCTTGTTCGGATTTCAGTGTTAAAGCTTTGTTGAAAAAACGCTCCGATCAGTTGGCCGATGAGCATGGTGACGAAGGGTGGGCCTATACCCTCGACTCGCTCTATCGTGATTTTACCGCCGATTCGATCCGGATCTATTTTTTCCAGGATAAGATCGAATTAGCGACTGCCCCTAAAATACCCACCGAATTTCTCAATTATTCCGGGGATGGTTCGGGATATGCCGTTTATCAGCAGGAGTCCACTAACGAAAGTGACTGGACGGTACCCGGAACCAGTGTAACTGTGGTGACCAAGCCCTCTTTTCTGTATTTGCGCAAGATTATCGGTGATGAAATCGATCCGATCGGCAAGGAATTCGATTCGACGGCCGAGCAATTGAAAGAACAGGATATCTCGGTGAAATGCCAGACAACAGGTATTATCTGTACAAAAACAGGTACGATTTTGCATGTACTCGATAATTCTCACGTTTTTTCTGCATTTAAAGTTGGAAATGATTAAACACCGAAAGTTATGAAAATAAAGAAACTGATATATGGACTGTTGGGCGCCGGAGGTGTTCTGGTGGCTTGCGACAAGATTGAAGAAGGATACATGAGCAGTAATATTTACTATGTGACCGATCCTTTTACGGTAGAACAAGGGCTGACGACTTATTCCGAAGCGTTGGAGCTGGATAATTCCACCGGTCCGGTAAATGTCGAGCTATTGGATATTCGTAATGTAGAAACCGGAAAAACCGAAGAGGCCTGGTATTCCGAAAGTGAGATTACTTTCTGGAAAGAAAAGATTAATTCGGAAACGGATACAACCTGGGAACAGGTAGCCGCTAAATATTCTATGCAGCCTTATCCGACCTTTCAGGTCAATCCGGTGGGAGGACGGTTGGAATTTTCCGAGGGTACTTTGAACGTACCGGTAGGTGAATATGAAATCGATATCAAAGTGTCGAATGTGAAAGAGACCCGGGTGATCAGGAATGCTTGTACCATCATTCTGACCGAGAGTTCTTCCTTTATAAAAGAAGGTACCTATGATTTGTGGAATTCCAGTAATTCGGGTACCCGTCCGAATCCGGTTGTGACCTACAAAGAACTGAAAGGAGACGATCTGGAAGCTTTTAAAAGTAAATTGGCAGCAGCAGGAGGAGAATACAACGAGGACTACGGTTATATGATTCTGAAAGTGCTGGATCATTATGGAGAGGCTTTCGATTGGACACCGAATACGGGTGCGAATAGCGGAGGAGAAATCCGTCAGCGGCAATCGGATTTGGGAAGCTACGAAAAACGGAGTCCCTGGCAGAAGATGTATTATACTTCGGATGCGATGATCGCTCCTTTCCCTATGGCTCCTTTCCCATTGATCAATGCGCCGACGTCTACCGACGATCTGTCTTATTATCGGATCATTCCTTCGGCGACGACCAAAGGGGTTGATATCTGGCTCCGTTTCAGCTGGTTTATACAGCGTAAAGGAGTTTTTGAAATTACTTATCAGCTGAAAGGAGCTGATGATACCGGTGTTGTTCAAAGGGTAAAGAAATAATTAAAACCGAAGTGTATGAAAAGATTTAAATATCTGGCATTTTTGTTATGGATGATGCCATTGGCTTTTGGGGCCTGTACGGATGACGATAATGACGAGATCACCGATGAAGAATACATTGCCGGAGCTGCCGTTGTGAATCTGACGGTGGTCGACGGAGAAACGGACTTACCGATAGCGGAGGTAACTTTGAAGCAGACTGCTTTGAAAATTTCGGAAACGACCGATGCCAATGGCAAAGCGACGTTGACCTTCGATCAGGCTCCGCGGGCTGTCGCTAATCTGGTATTTTCTCATGAAGTTTATCAGGATTATACAACGACGGTAGCTATCGGGGAAGTAAGCGAAGGAAGTACGAAAAATGTGGAGGTAAAGATTGCTTTGAATCCCAAAACGGTGTCCTATGTGATCAATTTTACCGTTTTAGACGATTCTACTTTCCTGCCGATCACAGGCGTTTCTATTTTGGGACTGGAAACCGGGGCCGATATGACCGATGCAGATGGTGTTGCAACTGTGAAGGTGCCGGGGCCGGGAGATTATACGTTGGGACTAGCCATGACCGGATACGATACGGCTTATGTCTCTGCAACGATGCCCGATGAAGGGATGCCGGGAGAAACGATAACGGTGGATTGCGGAACGGTCATGATGACTGTAGCCGGAGGGTTCAGGATAGAAGAGGTCGATCTTTCATCGTTCACCTGGCAATTGGATAGTATGGTGGTATGGAGCCGGGATAGAGGGACCATCGGAAGCATTATTCTTTCTAAAGAACAATATATGGCGGGAGAGGGATATACGGTAGATTGGGATAGGAGAAGCGATTTCGGAACCTATGATTTCGACTACATTATTTCGGCTTCCGGTGCTGTGGATTTCCGTTATCCCTTGTGTTTCAAATTACACTATGAGGAAGCTTCTTATGCTCCGGGATGTTACCGGGTGGAGGTGGTGAAATTCCTCGAACCGGGAGACAATAGTGTAGTGAAAGATGAGTCGTATTACGACTACAAAAAGAAAAAACTGGTATTGCGTTTCTTATTCCACGAAGATTGGTGTAGTGCGGAAGACTGGGATGCTTATTATTATTCAGCAGTAGAATAAATATGGGATATAAAGTATTAAAACAGGGGTGGAGGCTTATCGCTATCCTGGCGATAGGCTTCTCTTCCGGGTGTTCCGGTAACGAAAAAATCAAAGGGATCGATCTGGATGAGGTGGGATACGGTTCCTCGGTCTTTTCCGTGCTCAAAGGAGAAGATTATGAATCTGAAGCGTTGAAACTACCGGAGGGAGTCGGGGAGGATATCACGGTAAAGATCAAAGATGTCCGTAATTTTTCGACCAAAGAAAGTGAACCGCTTTTTTTCGAGAGCTGTGAGGTCATCGGGTGGTCTTCGCCTGTCGATCTGAATACGGATAAGACCATGGAAGCGGTGCTGGCTAAATATAATCCGGTTCAAAAGGCGACACTGTCGGTCGATGCTTCTACTGGAAAACTGATATTGTATGGGGCCGGTACCAAAAATATTCCGGCGGCAGTTTATCTGGTTGATCTGGAGATTAGCAGTGGAGGCGTCACCCAAATCAAAGAAGGCGTTTGTCGCATCCAGTTGAAAGACAATTCGGCTAAGGCTGTCACTGTATCGGCAACCTGGGGAACGACGGATAGCGATAAAGCTCCTGCCGACGTGAGTAGTAAAGAACTGAGCGAGGAAGAGCTGCAGGAATTCGCCGGGGCTTTAGGCAGTGCTTATAATAAAAATTATGGTTATTTGATACTGAAAGTTAAAGACAGACGCAATCAGAGCATTAGTTGGAAAGATCGTTGGGTGACCCGGACAAATAAAAATAATTTTGAAACGGCTAATCCCTGGGCAGAAATTATCTATACCGACGAAGCGGTGATCGTTCCTTATCCCGTTCCCTCTTATCCGGTTGTATCACAATCTACCGGTAACGCGGTACAATATAAGGTTGAGAAAGCGAATACCGCTTTCAGGAAAGATCTCTTTTTCGATTGTAATTTGTCTGTGACTCAGAAAGGAGTCTTTGAGATCGAGTGCCGGCTTACCGACAGTGAGGTACAAGGAAAAGCCACCGTATTGCCCAGTGGAAAGAAGCTGTTTTTCCCGGTCCAGGATGATTTGCGGTCTATGGATTTTTATGACGATAACAGTCGGCTCAGTTATCACCGGATGGTTTCTTCCGAAAATTTTGTGGTATTCTGGGAAAAAGGATTCGGTGACGATCCCAAAAGTGCTCCGCCTTTGAATGGGGTGGATATGACTGTCGATCTCGACGATTTACTCGAAAAAGGAGAGCGTTTCTATAAATTGTATCATGATTCCCTGAATTTTGTCACTCCGGGAAATTCGAACGTCGATTCGATCCGGATGATGGTGATCGTCCATTATACGACCACGTGGACGGCATATGGCGGAGGATACGATGATGTGATCGGAGCTTTGTGGGTCAATCCGGCGACGATGAAACCGGTGGGACAGACGATCGCCCACGAGTTCGGGCATTCGTTCCAATATCAGGTGTATTGTGACGATCCGAACAAAGAGGCCGGCTTCCGTCAGGGGCAAAGCGGAACTTCGCAGGATGGCAATAGTTTTTGGGAGATGTGTGCCCAGCATATGGCGTGGCAGAATATCGCGCTTTTCCCGGAGTGGAATTGTGATGTACCTATTTATCTGGCCAATCATCACCGCGGATTTATGCACGAATGGTTGCGTTACCAGGCTTTTTATCTGATGGAATATTGGCGGATGAAACATGGGGAAGATATGTTGGGACGGGTATGGCGGGAGTCTGAAAGCCATGAAGACCCGATTACGGCTTATAAACGGATTGCAGGTCTTTCACAGGATCAATTCAATGCTGAAGTGTGGGAATCGGCTTGTCATGACATTACCTGGGATTATCCTTTGGGCGGTTATTTGCGGCGTATCGTCGATAGACAAAGCGAGGCCGACCGGCAAACCTGGTATACCCACAAGACCCGTCTGATCGCTGAGAACGGATATTATCGTTCCTATCCGGATACGGTGACTGCAGATCACGGCACGGAGCAAAATATCGCTTTTACACCGCATGATTACGGCTATAATGCTTTTCAGTTGAGCGTACCGGAAGGAGGAACGACGGTGACTGCCGAATTCGAAGGGATTACAGGTGACAGCCGTTATCGGACAGTCGGTGATAGCAAAGCAGGATGGAGGTTCGGTTTTGTCGGTGTGCAAGGAAGTTGGACACCTGTATACGGGGATATGGGGGAGGCAACCGGGACTGCTCCGCAAGCATCCGTATCTTTTACCGTGCCCGGTGGAGGGCTGAAACAGTTGTGGTTTGTGGTATCGGGAGCTCCGACCCGGCATGAACCTCATGTTTGGGACGACGATGTCGGCAATGATGAAGAATATCCTTATCGGGTGAAATTTGTCAATACGGAGGTGAAAAACTAAGTATAACTTTAATGATGAATCTTATGAAGAATAAAATATTTTCCGTTTTAGTAGGTCTGCTGGCCGTTTTTTTAGGAGCCTGTAGCGATGACGACGATGTGTTGACTACATCCTCGGTACATGTGAATGGCGGGCCGCTGGAAGAATCGATCACGCCGACATCTGCCCGGGTACGGATCCGCCTGAATGAGACGGCCGGTATCGGTGAAGTGGGAATCTGTTATGGAGTACAGACCGATAAGAGTGCTTTGTTATCTTATGGGGATGTTTTAAAAGTAGAAAAGGTCGATTCTGTGATGTATCTGGATTTGACCGAATTGGAATCGGCTACGACTTATTCTTATGTCGCTTATGCCAAATATGAAAATGCTTCTGTTGCGGATGTACATTCGGTGGTACGTAGTTTTACCACTCAAAGTGCCGATTTGTATCTGACTCCGTCCCGTTTGAACCGTTCTGCAACGGGAAGGCTGGATACGGTAAAGATTACGACGACTTTCGACTTCTGGGCGGTGGCGGAATACGATTACGATTGGATTACCTATGAGAAAAAAGATACTTTGTTGATATTGAAAACCCAGGATAATTCAGGGGCTGAAATACGTTCGGCTATATTAAAGATACAGGCCGGTAGCCGGACACAAAGTCTGGCTGTCATGCAGGCTGCACCTACGATCAGTTTATCTGCCGACACCCTGGAAGTCAGTGCTAAAGGAGCTACGGGTTCGTTTATCGTGCGGTCGGATGTTGCATGGAGTATCGATAAAGATGCCGATTGGGTGACCTGTTCCGTAGAAAAGGATTCGATCGTGAATTTTACAGCAGAAGTAAATACCGGCTCTGAAGAACGTTTCGGACATATCACGGTGTCGGTATCGGATCAGCTTTATAAAATATTTACGGTTGCTCAGCGGTCGGGAGCACTAGCGGTTACGAAGACGAATTTGAGTTATGGCTTAAAAGGAGGCGAAGAGGGTTTTGTGGTCGAATGTAATACTGACGATTGGACCTTTAGCTCGGATAAGTCGTGGTGTAAACCGGAATGGATTCAGGGCACCGATTCGATAGCCGTCAGGGTGGACCCGAACGATACGGAGGCAGCGGTACGGACAGCGACGATTACGGTACAGAAAGAGCAGTCGGTAAAAAAAGTGACGGTTAGTCAGGAATCCGGACTTATGTTAAGTGATGTCAGCCTGGAAAACTTGGTTTTTTGGGGAGGAAATGGTGATATTAAAGTGAAAGCCTATACGGATAGTTGGACTGTAGAAAGCGTAACGGACGATTTTACAGCTAGCCGGACCAATGATTCTATCGTGACTGTTTCGGTGGCGAATTTGAATACGACCGCTCAGGAAATCACCGGTTCTGTAACGATTAAGGCCGGGAATCTGACCCAGACGATGACTTTGGTACAACCTTGTGCGGTGATTGACTGGGGAACTGAAGAAGTGAAATTTTCATATACGGGAGGTACAAAGTCGAATACTTCCGGAAATTATATCGGTATGACGAAGTATAAAGTAGAAGGGACCGGTGTGAGTTGGTTGACTGTCGGTAGTGAGGGAGTCAGTTTTGTACAGGGTACCGACGGTTATATGGTCGTCGCTGGCGAAGACGATGCTTTTGTGACTCTGAATCTGACGGCTACAGCGAACAATACCGGAAAAACCCGTACGGCTACGATTACCGGAGTGTGGGAAGGGGTTACCGAAAGCTTTACGGTGACCCAGATGGATGCTTCATCGGTAGTCGTTTTACCGGCTTTGGAGGCCGGTGTATTAGCCGGAAACTATACATTGACAGAAGAAGGATATACCGGATATGTTCATTTCGGTGATAAAATCTATACGAAAGCAGAGTACGATGAGATAACAACCGAACTGGAAGCTGCAGGCACTAGCCTTTATGACGATCGCTATGCCAAATTCAGGGCTGCCGATTACGACTATGCTATGGGGTTGGATAATGGAAATACTGCTTATCCACTATTATTTAAGATTAATCAGGTGGAATCTACTGCAGACGGGGCTCCTTCAGGAGCTTATGAAGTTGAAATCGTGACGATGTATGAACCGGTGAATACGGCTCTCGAATCGGATTATATCGCTTACTATGATAAAAATACGAAGACTTTATATTTTGAGTTCGACTATTATTCATGGGCATCCGGTCAAACCGAACATTGTATCAGAACTTTGGTTTTTGCAGAATAATTTTCTCCGATACCGGATGCTATTTTAAGGTTAAAACGGTGCCGACAGTTAAAACGGTAATAACGGTTTAAAACTGGACATGCACCGTTCCTTTTTTATTAGGAGGTTTTGGGGGACAAGTCAACAATCGTATGTATGATTTTTATATGCTATTTTCCTTTTAAAAACTCGATTTGTACAATTGTTGTATTTTTTTGCATATATGTTTTATTGAAAGTTAAGGGAATGTCATTCCTTTGTTTAGGTGATTTGAAAAAGGAAAAACCGGGACGTAATAAAGTGGGGGAAAAGGTATTAAACCGATAGGCGGATGAAAATCCGGATGCTAATGATGTACCTCTGCATGGTGTGCTGGTGGGCAGATTGTCTAACCCTAATATGAAAGTGTTATGAAATATGTGATGTGCATTGTATTTTGTTGTCTGCTGTGTCTGGGAAAGGCGCAGCAGAGAGTAACCGGACAGAAACCGGGGATTACGGCTCCACCGCTAGAGCTGAAGCTGAATCCTTTTTACAAGAAATACCTGAATGCCAACGGGATTCATATTATAGCTTCCTGGCGGGTTCCCGATTCGGCGATGTATGCGGCTCACCGTACGTTGACGGCGTTGACCGGATATCTGCCTGCCGGGGTGTTGAAGGCGATGACAGATATCGGTACCCGTGTGGGCGTCATGGCTCGTTATGAAGGTACGACCGATATCCCCGAACATGCTCATTTGGCTCGGGATACTTCTTTGAATTGGGACTTGAGAGCCAGGGGATTAGGAGGAACGAAGTGGTTGCCTTTGACGACTTGTGCCGAAGAAAATATTTTGGGATATCAGATCGATAAATACCATGCCGAAGATATTCTGGTCCATGAATTTGCCCATTCGATTCATTTGATCGGAATACTGACTGTATATCCCGATTTTAATGAACGTCTGAAAAAAGCTTATGATGCCGCTTTGGCTGCCGGAAAGTGGAAAGATACCTATGCCGCGACCAATATCGAAGAGTATTGGGCCGAAGGAGTACAGGATTGGTTTAACGTGAATGCTGAAGTTCCTAAACCGGACGGAAAACATAACCAGGTGAATACCCGCAAGGAATTGAAGGCATATGACCGCGGTTTGTACGATATTTTGAGCGAGTTTTTCCCGGCTACGAACGAGCAGATTAGTTGTCATAAATACATCAATAAATATCGAAAATGAAGAAGAATAATATCGTTTTATTCGGGATAGCGGTGCTTTGTGCATGTTCTGTCCCAAAAGAGCGTCAACCTTTGACCGGTGGACAGTGGGGAGAAATAAAGAACGGTTCTGCCGAAGAGGTCGTTTCTTCAGAAGTGCTCTATTGGCAGGCTCCTCCTGCCAGTAAAGAAGTTTTGCACTTCTATGATGCAACGGCTCATGACGGTACCCGGAGTTTATGTATTTCAGCCGACGGTTTGGCTAATGGATACTGGAATAACCGGGTGAATCTCAAACCGTGGTCGAAATATCGCTTCAAAGGGTGGATCAAATGTGAAAATGTAGTGGCCGAACCGCAAGGGGGAGCCGGATTCCGCTTGCAGGGAGTCGAGGTACAATTGCCTGATTTTACCGGTACGCAAGACTGGACTTTGGTCAGTTGTGATTTTGAGACCGGAGCGAACGATTGTGTCACCGTATCATGTTTGCTGGGAACAGAAGGAAAAGCAAAAGGGAAAGTATGGTTTGACGATCTTTCGTTCGAATGTCTGGGTACGGAGGTCATCGAAACCAGTATAAAAGTTGATCCGGCAGAGCAAAAGGCGGAGATGTCTCCTTATATTTATGGGCAATTTATAGAACATATGGGGCATTGTATTTATGGAGGTATCTGGGCCGAAATGTTGATGGACCGGAAATTCTGGTATGCTCCGGGGCAAAAAGGTTCTCCCTGGCAGATTGCGGGCACGGATAAAGCGGAAGAAGGTTTATATATGGACGAGACGGCTCCCTATACAGGACGGCATACTCCGGTGTTGAAATCCGACGGTAAACGGATCGCGCTGAAACAGACGCAACTGGGATTACGGCCCGGTATTTCCTGTTCGGGATATATTGTAATGAAAGCCGATCGCGAAATGCCGGTAAAAGTGATGTTGAATTACGGTTCGTTTACTCAGGAATTATCCTTGGAGGTCGGGACTACTTATCGTAAATATCCGGTGCATTTTTCAGCTTTCGATCATAAAGTAAAGGATGCTACTTTTTCGATCTGTCCGCAAAAAGAAGGACGATTATGGATCGGTACGGCTTCTTTGATGCCGGATGATCATATCGACGGCTTCCGGGCGGATGTGCTGGCTTTGCTGAGAGGATTGAAAGCTCCGGTATATCGTTGGCCGGGAGGTAATTTCGTCAGTGGTTATGATTGGCATGACGGGATCGGTGAACGGGATAAACGGCCTCCCCGGAGAAATCCGGCCTGGACAGGAGTGGAATCGAACGATGTCGGGATTCATGAGTTTATGCGATTGTGTGAATTGTTGGATACCGAGCCTTATATTGCTGTAAATGCCGGTTTAGGAGGGGTAAAAGAAGCTGCCGATGAGGTGGAATATTGTAACGGTGCAGAGGATACACCGATGGGTAAATGGCGGAAACAAAACGGACAGGCAAAACCCTGGAAGGTGAAATGGTGGTCCGTCGGGAATGAAATGTTCGGGGATTGGCAACTCGGTTTTATGAGTACGGAGGCTTTTGTGAAAAAACATAACAGTTTTGCAGATGCGATGTGGAAAGTAGATTCTTCTATCCACCTGATCGCTGTCGGAGAAGTGGGCCGGTGGGACGAAATGATTTTGGCTAATTGTGCCGACCGGATGGATTTGGTGAGCGAACATTTTTATTGTCAGGACTGGCATGGCGGAGGACTGATGACACACGTATTGCAAATTCCCCGTAATATTCGCCGGATAGCCGAGGCACACCGGGGGTACCGGAGAGATATACCCGCTTTGGAAGGTAAAGATATCCGTATTTGTATGGACGAATGGAATTATTGGTACGGCCCTCATATCTATGGCGAATTGGGTACCCGTTATTTCTTACGGGATGCTTTGGGGATTGCTGCCGGACTGAACGAGTTCCTCCGTCAAAGCGATATGGTATTTATGGCCAATTATGCACAAACGGTGAATGTCATCGGTTGTATCAAAGCGACGACGACGGATGCTTGTTATGCTTCGACCGGCGAGGTGTTGAAATTATATCGCGAACAATTCGGTACCGTTCCGGTGAAAGTGGACGGAGAGTTACGTCCCCTGGATGTCGCTGCCGCTATTCGGTCTTC
>ULYS01034872.1_pt1 | contig 14692 bp, 10 predicted proteins | sample 1962381 | NCBI WGS metagenome assembly ULYS01 (sample SAMEA4835869, study PRJEB28245) | human gut metagenome | biome: gut microbiome; material: fecal sample | place: Denmark | collected 2008
TCTACGTCTTTTGTTCGGCTATCGCTTCGAAACAATAAACAACGCGATAAGTCCCTTCTTCGTCAACAATTGTTAATATTGCTATCTTACAATGGCAGAAATCATATATTTGACTCCGAATTCTATCAATCCCAGCAAAATGAACAGTGCTGCCGCCGCCGCCAACAAAGCTGAATATTCGCCTTGCTTTATCAACAGATATATCCATATTGTTATAACACAAACAACAATTGTTTTAAGTAAATTTCCTATAACCGTGCTGAATATTCTTATCAGCACCGCCCTGCCGAACGACACTCCACCTTTCAAAAACAGGCAAACAGAAATGAAAAAAACAGCGATTGTTGCAACAGAAAGTGAAATCGAGGACAACACAGCACCAATGCTTTCTTCCAATGCATTTTTTGCGGCACCAACTCCAACACCCGTCAAATAAGCAACCGGAATTGCAGTCAAAACAAGCACAACCAACTCCTTTATGCGATACGACATCGTTTCCATGTATGCCTCTTGATCGTAAACAGAACCTGCCGGAAGCTTAAGGAAAATGCGTGAAAGAATCCGTGCAATTGCAGGATGAATGCATGACATTATCAATACTTTTAATATATCTGTAATTAAATCATTTGCCGAAAGCAGTTCCTCACCTTTGTCCAATTTCATAAGATTGCAAAGTACCTTTGAAATCGGGCCTGCAAAAGGCAGTTCCTCCATGGCCGTATCAAATGCGTCTTGATTTCCGTCTTCGGTTATCGCACCGCCCACTGCTGCAACCAGCAGCAGCGCGACTATTATCAATATCATTTTCGGTATCAGTTTGTTTAAACACCCGGACATATTTCCTCCCTCATATTATTTTACTGACAAATTCACTTTTTATCATTGTTTTTTCTCTTCCCGGCACAGTTCCTATACTCACATTACTAAACAGCCATGCCGACAGACACAGTATGCTTGTAATCGCATTCAAGTCCATCGGCAACACCGTTCTGTAACATTCAGCAGCATGCGCTGCTCAGCCTGTCATTTCATCAGAGTAGTCTTGCTTTCTTGCGTTGAATCGCCTCGGACAGCTCTGCAACGTACGGAATGGTCTCCTTCACCGCATGCCACAGATGGAACATCTGCCGCAGGGTGTGCCAAGCGTAATCGTAGTAGAAGTCAGCAGGCAGCTCTGACCCTATCGCGCTCCGATTATCTCCGTGCTGCATAAGGTCAACACGACTGACAACGCCGTTCTGTTCCAACTGATTCAGGCAGTACTCAAGGTTAAGATCATTAAGACTGTCCGGAAGGCTATTCGTGATGTAGTCTTCGAACTCCGGTATCATCCATCTCTCCGTGACGGATCCAACGTCTTGAGTTTTGTTAAGCCTGAAGATCGATTTGATCGGCTGATAGGGATAATTCGGGGAATCCATAACCATGCCGAGGGCAACGGCGGTATCGTAGTCCTCCTTTGCGGCTCTAAGATTCCTCTGCTCTCTGGGCTGATCTCCTCTGAAAACAAGGTTGGGAAGGTTTACCCAATTGTGGATGCCGCTTCCACATTGCTCAATATGAATCCCGGGGAAGTCGTTCCAATGAGCTTCATAGACGGGTTCACTTTGCATAACGGAATGGAAAGCAAAAGCGGGCAGTCCTTCAAGCATCGTCATCATAAGTATTTCATCCTCCAGGTCGGATTGATAAACTCTTATATCGCTGCCATCTGCTTCAGCGCATCTCTTGATCTCCTCGAGCAAATAGGGGCACCTTGCCGGGACGGCAATAAACCTGCGACCGCTGACTTTGTTCTCAATATTGTCCAGGGTGTTTGCCATTGCCGCACCTTTTGTGGTAAGTGTGTTATATATCTCTCTCGCAGCTCCCTTCAAAGCATCTGTCGCAATCCTTTTTGCAGGGTCATTCGGGTCGGGCTGCGTAGGTTCTGCCTGCGGGTTTCCGGAGAAGAACTTAACAAGGAATACCTCGATATTTTCATCAATTATGGTTCTGAACTGCTTCTCTATAAAGTCCCTTATCATCCTGGCAGGGTCGAGCCTTGCGCTGATACCTGCATCCGTTGATGTTACGCCTGCAAGCTTCGCAAGGTTGTCCGTACGCAGGATCTCATCAATGAAATCCTCAATAATCCTATCCTCTTGTCCTTCATAAATGCCGGTGATGAATTCCATCAGTGCATTTGCCTGCCTCTGTGTCGCCATGCTCTGCGTCAGGTTGATCGGACAGAAGTAGAGCGTCTTATTGAAATTGTTTTCAAATGTGCGGACATCAGTCAGAATTCTGCTTTCTCTTTCAAGAAGATCGTGGAAAGTTTCCAGCACGATCCTTGACGTTTCCCAAACGGTGTTGTTAAGCCCGATAAGGTGATACTTGACCGCTGTCAGCAAATGCGTGGTGTTGACCCAACTGTTCCTGTAGAATATGGCACTTCCCGCTCTATCGCTCGCATACGGAATGTATTCATTTTTCAACAGTCTCGCCGCATCCCCTGCCACGTTGATCATAGCCATGATTCCGTGCTTTCGGATAAAGTCCCTTGACTCTTGTTCAACCTTCTCGAGCAGCTCATTCGTTGACTGTATGTTCGCAATTAACCTTCCTTTCTCTATCCCGCAGTTATTAAGGAATCTGATTTCGGCATTCTTCCCGGGTCTCTCATTCCATGCATCCCAAAGCTTTTTAAATATGTTGTGCACCACCACACTCGTCAGCAGCTCAACAGGAACCTTTACAGAGGCAAAACCTGCTGCATTGAAGCTGTAGCCTGCGTAGCGCGGGTATTTATCAACCGGAAGTCTTGGGATTACTGCCATAACATTCAGCCTGTTGTTCGAAAACACGGAATCAACGAGTGTCGTGGTTGTACCCCCGTTAGTTACTGTTGCGGTCATGCAGCCAAGTATCGACTGAACAACAACTTCTCTTGCAGCCTCTGCCGGATTCTTGAATCCACCGAAAGCAGGCGTATCACCGTCGACAATCATACACGTGTCAAAAATATTCCTGTTGAACGTTACACTTTCGGTGCCGTAGTTCATTTTTATCTTTTCGCCGCGGTCTCCAAGCCTCATGAGGTAGGCAATTTCTTTCATTGCCGCGTAGTGATTTGCGTACGGATGATGTTCCGTGTTAATCCAGCCTTCACATGCTGAAGGGCCGAATATATATCCGTATATACTTGTTCTTCCATACAAATCCGGATAGTAGTTCTCAAGAACATGCCTTGTCATATACACAAGATCAATGATCGTTCCGCTGCCCGTTCCTCCCGCAACGCTGCAAAGGAAGAAGACTTTCAATTTTGTTCCGGCGGGATGTTCTGTTCTGTCGATGACCTGCTTTATTCTGTTGATAGCTGTAATTCCTCCGCGGTAGGTGAGCCTGACCCGGCCCGCCTGACGCCAAGCACCGGCTCCGTCGCTTTCAAAGCCGGGATGCCTTTCGGGAATACCTCCTCCTGTCGCACTGTACAGGCACGGATCCACCCATTCTTTTTTATCAGACGCAATGTGTTGCGGACTGATTGTGTCATGAGCGCCTTGGTAAGGAATTAACATGATCTCGCTCTGTTCGAAGACTCCGTCTCTAACAAGCTGGTTAAGCTCATTCTCCGCACAGTCAACAACAAGGTAACGAACCTGCTGCTCATGGCAGTTCGGCTTTATGGTTTTGTTAATCGTTTCCTTTATGCTGCGAAGTGCCTTCTGTCCCGTACCGCCTATGCCGATAAAAAGGTAACTCTCGCTCGGAGAAAGAGTCTTTTTCTCAGCTTTCAAAAGGCCGTTGCCGGAACTATAATCCAGCTGTTTCATGTTCGCGTTAATCTTGGCTCGCCTTTCTTGTTCGGAAAGAGCCGGGTTTCTGAATTGTTCGGTGTTGATTGGCATAATACGTTTTCCTTTCTTTGTTGGATTAATATCATTTGAGATCTTGAGCACGTATGCAGCAGCCGTCATTCTCTAAAGCTTTTCGAATGTTCTGCTTTATTCTGAAGAAAATCGAATCAGAATCTTTTCTAAAACTCTCCGTAATCATCATCATATTCTTCCTGCCTGTTCCTTCTTTTCCGTCTGCTCGGGAGACTCAAGTTCGGAAGTCGAAAGCGTCTTCTCCGCGTCCCGCTACCGCAAGCTTTTCGTTCCCTGATCAATCTTATTACTTCCATAACCGCCATTGGGAACCCAACAATCCAACACACGAGTGTCAGCAGCCCCAATCCGATGGGAACCAGTATTAGAATGACAATAGCCCAGAGGAACATTCTGAATAGGAATAATGATGCCATTGCTTTAAACATTGACCGCAGGAACGCAATCATCCATGGTCCGATGCGCGTTATCCCGTACACAAGTCCTATCAGATATATCGGCAAAATGAGCAAATACCCTGCGTCTCCACCTTGGCAAATAAAATATATTCCAATGAGCAAGCCAGCAACCGTTGGTATGCAGATTTTAAGAATTGTTTTTCTTGAGTCAATTTCCACTTTTGTTACCCCCCAGACAACTTAAATCAAGTACATTGTAGCGCCACCCCCGTTCGCCGTCCTTATATCCGCACTGCACAATAGCCATTTTTGTATCAAGCATAATTATATCTTCAGGCAGAATAATTCGTCTGCGTTCTTCGCTGCGTGTAACCGTGTTGCTGCTTGTTTTGCTGAAAAACCTATAGTTTTCCCTTGAGTTTCCGGATGAAACCTCTTCTTTTTGCGCATAATACTCGCCAAAGTATGTTGACCACACATCCGCACTGTATCCTGATGTGTGTGCAAGCACAACAACATTTGTGCCCGACCCAACAATATCATTGAACAATCCGAGTTTTCCGGCATAACTCTGAGCAAGATCGGGGGAAACAATCATAACGGGAGACTTAACATCAGTGCTTCTGTACAATTTGAATGCAATGCTGTTTTCGTTTGATGCAGGAATTGAATCAATTACACTCAAAAAACGATAACCCTTTTCCTTATTCAGCTTCAACAAAGAAAACAGAGTTTCAGCAAGCACATCGTTTATATCCGTTCCGACATCAATTGAAACAATGCAGGCACCGCCTTGAAGAACTTTGCTCAAGCTTATTTTTTTAACATCAACACACTGTTTTTCCATCAAATGGACCTTGAATTCGGTAAATAAGGCCGCAACCGCAGGTATTTGCTCTGAAAACGGCGCAAGTCTTTGGATCAAAACCAGCTTATCGGAAACATCAATATTTCTGCTGTTGAAAATAAATGCTGATATCATCTCCCACGGAAAGCTGCACAGTGTCAGCAGGTCAATCGAATCTCCGTTCTTTTTCAATGCTTCGATTCCTATCGAAATCACCGTTTTTGCCTCAATCCCAAGATTTGCAGTGCTTTTCCCTACTTCATACAGCACGCTTGCCAATTCGTTTTCCGAAATATCTCCAAAGAGATCCAGAACATATTCTTCCCCATTGTATACAGCCGTTCCTGACCTGTATTTTTCGTTGAAAACAAGGTTTGACCTATGAACAATCACAACAGGATTCCGGTTGCGGCATACGTTTTCCGCAAGCATAAGTGCAAACTTTGTTCTGACAACATTAAGTGAACCGGAAATCACCGTTTTCCTTATCATTCCCGAATTCTGTGATCCCGCAAGAAAAAAATCGTTTAATATGCCGTTGCTGGCTGCTATTTCTTTTCTATCTCTCATATTCTTTAAACTTAAACTTAAATGGGCTGTTCTCAATGATTCTTATAAATGCTTCTCCCGGCTTCAATTTGCTGACTTCCCACGCTTCAACCACATGGCCTTCCCTCCGCTCGGTTGAGGGCAAACTGCCGGCTAATGTAGTCTCGCTCAGATAGTTCAATCCGAACGCATCCCTCACGTACTCCGTTGTCAGCCAATCGTTTGACCGGAATGCCATAACAGAGCTGAACCCTGCTGCAATACTGAGTCCCTTATCTTTGCCGTAGACATCATAAAGCTGCGCCATACTTTGCAGTCCGGCAGCAACTTTTAAGCCCATGCTCCTACCAAAGTTTACGGCATCATCGATATGAGTCAAGTTGGGCAGAAGTTTAAACTCATCAATTATAACGTATACATTTCCTCGTTCTTTTTTTTCCTGTCGGCCGAGCGCCTCTTTAAGTGCAAGGTCAAGCAAGAGACTGTATACCTGCGATAACGCTTCACCAATCGCCATATCATATTCGATGAAAAGCGTTCTCCCTCCTTTTTTGCGCACGAACTCACGTATTGAAAAATCACCTGCCTCACCGAACACACCAAAGAAGCTGTCCTTTATCATTACTATTGCTTCTGAAAGCACACCCAATGCCTGATTGTTTTTTCCGTCGCCAAGGTACAGATTCACGTTCGACAGATCCGGATATTTTTGAACCATCTGCCTGTAATCTTCAGCAAGCGATCTCTCGAACCAATCTACTAAATCCCTATTGCATATTTGTTCAACCGCGCCACCGCCATCTCTTTTCTCGCGCATCATATAAAGCATCACAGCAGCAACAAGACCGCGTCCTGCATTTGAAAAAAAGGGTTGACTTGATGACTCATATTTTTTAAACAAACACCTGCACAAATCATTGATGTTCACAACAATGCTGTCATCATCTTCTCCATCCACCGCAGCCTCACAGAACACGTTCCATCGTTCGCTTATGCTGCGGAATTGCTTTGAATTACCGATTACTTTGTCACCCAAACTATAAAAGTTTTCGTAAAAATCACCTTTCGTATCAAACACAATCATAACATCGTTGTCAGTCATACGTGCTTTAATCTGGCTGACAAGCTGATTTATCGTGTTTGTTTTACCGCTTCCTGTCCCACCGATGCACAGCAGGCCGCGGGACAGGATCTCCTCGCTGAGCGAAAAGCCGGTTTTCCCATCGGAACTCATAAATTGAAATTCATCCTGTAAATTATAAAGCGGCACGTTTTCCGCGGCACGACTTCCGTATAGTGTTTCAGTAATAATTGGCATATTAACACCTCATTAAACTATAGATTCAGCATCAGCGGTCGTGTCCTCCGTCGTTGTCACGGTCGTTCCCCTCAGCTGCAGAATCGTCCTGTTCGTTTCCTTCACCGAATGCCTGGTTGCTATTCTGCTCACTGTTACTCTGTTCGCTGCTGTTATGCTCACTTTCCTCTGCTTGACTGCGTTCGGTTTTGTCCGCCTGCATCTCTTGAGCAGGGTCGCGCTCGCGCTGACCCTTATCCGGCCCCGCTTCTTCAGTGTTATCCTCAGAGTTTGATTGGTTATTATTGTTATTTTTGTTAAGTTCCTGTCTGGATACTCTTATTCTGTCCAGAAAAGATTGCCTGTCCGAATTTGCCATATTTGTTTTTCTCCTATTCTTCATTTTCTCTATAGATGAGCAGCGCAGTGCCGGCAGGCATCGCGCTGTCATTCTCATCTGTCCATACTTATTGCTGCGTCCCTGCTGTTGTTACAGGCACAGCGAGTTCTGATGTGTTTGTTGTCTACCTGGATGTATTTTCGGTCGGCGCGGACCCCTGTGCACTTGTATACTGCTTTCGCACCCATTCGTTATACTGTTCTTTCACACTTCTATACGGCGGCTCTACCAATTCCGCTTCTGTCGGTAATGTTGTTGCCGGCGGCTGCGTCGGAATCGGAGTTTCACTTGTCGACTCGGCAGTCGGTTGTGCCGTTGCCGGCGGCTGCGTCGGAAGCGGAGTTTCACTTGTCGACTCGGCAGTCGGTTGTGCCGTTGCCGGCGGCTGCGTCGGAAGCGGAGCTTCACTTGTCGGCTCGACAGTCGGTTGTGTCGTTGCCGGCGATTGGGTCGTTGCCGGCGGTTGCGTCGGAATCAACTCCTCATCTTCTGCAAAGAAATAATTATACAAATAAATCCCTGCAAATGAAAGTATAAGCACGAACAAAATCAGAATTACTATTAACCGAATGTTGCTCGATTTAGAGTCCATATACTGGCTCTCCGACTCTTCAAACTCTTTTTTTAGTTCATTTTCAATTCGTCTGAGCTCCGTTTTCTCGTTCTCATTCAAATTGCACTCTTTAAGCATTCTTATACAGCTTTCCTTAAGCTGCGCGTTTTTGCATTCATCCCAAGTTGATGCGTCGTTTTTGCGTGACGAGCAGCCGGAAAACTGGCGCGTTTCGCCTGTCGGCTCCCCCTTGTCGTGATTGCAAGATTGCCCATTGTCATTGTTAATCCTTCTATCAACTTCTCTAATCAAATCCAAGGCAACACCAAGCTTAATTTCAAACGGCGAAGATTCTCCTGAATTGCCGTCTGTTTTTTTTCGGCACGGGAGCTTCTCCTTCAACTTCCGCCACCAATCCGGTCCTTGGTTCACGATTTTTTCTTCCTGCGTGCTGTTCTTTTTTCCGGAACTCCCGGCAATGTATCCTTCCGTCAGGCACTTGATTGTATACTCATCTCCCTCTTCCGGTTTAAGATATCTCAAGTAAAGAAGTTCCTCTCGAATATCAGCAAGAGTTTTGCTTCTGCTCGCCATTATCGATACCAGTCCGTTTTCTATAATGAGTTTGACCGCATCATAGACGGTTTGATCTTCATAGATATCATATTTTCCCGAGACAAACTGAGCCGCATGCATCAAGTCCTTGACACTGCAATCAACACAACCTTGCTCCGATATATTTTTACGCAGGCGGTCAATACACTCACCCTGCCAATTGACCTGTTTGCCTTTTTCGCAATACCATTCAATAAATGCCTTGAAGCCTGTCATGCTTTTGAGAACGCTTTCCTTTTGTTTATCAGCTTCCTTTCTTTTTTCGCAGTCGGCTTCAAGCCGTTCAATGTCCTCTTCGCAGAAGAAATTCTCAACGCATTTGCAGCAATTAACGATTTTTTCAAATCGCTTTGTTTCGATTCCGTTTGCTATCCGTTCGATTGCTTCACAAACGTTTTTTGAATACTTTTCCTGAATGTCGTCAGCAATCGTTGCTTTCTTGCATTCTTTCATTTCTTCAAGCAACTTTTCCAAGGTTGCTGTCGAATCTGACTCGCCTCTGCTGCGGTCTGCGTTAAGATCTCCGGCGTCGTGGGAATCGGAAGTATCTTTTTCGTCCTGTGACTCCTCTTTCGCTCTGACATTATCATTCCTGTCTTTTCTCAACTCCGAAGGTTGCTTTCCTTTTCTTCTCGGCCTGCTCTTTTTACCTTGCTTTGATCCTGTGCAGGGTTTGCCTTGTCCCGTTCCTACACTTTCGTCTTTTGCTTCGCTGTCCGCAGAACCGTTGGTTAAAGAACCGGAAGTTCCACGGAGCACAGTTTCAAGTTTCGGTTTAATGTCTTCAAGATATTTTTCTGATGCCTCTCTGTTTTCAGCTTCAAGCTCTTGCATGCGGCGCTCAATGGCTGCATTTGATAGAAATTCTCTGATGCGAAAATGCGTATCACCGGTTTTCAGCTTCTCATAAAAATCATGTGTCTCGTTTAGGATGTCCTTGGGCTCCTTACCTTTTAATTCGGTCGCTCTTTCTATTAATGTTTTTGACGTTGCTCCATCAAGAGTTACGCCGTTATCCTTCAATGCTGACAGAAGGATTGAATGTTTATCTAAACTTTTTTTCAGTTTATCTAAACTTTCTTTCAGTTGTGACGGAGTTTCGCATTGCAAAAAGTCGCTCTCAGGCGAGGTTAATACATCACCAAGGTTGCTAATTCTTTCTCTAAACGAGTCTGCAACAAGCTTGATGATTGTTTCATCGTCCTTGTTATTTATTATCATTTTACTATATCCACAAAAAAGCTCCCAATTGTTCTGACAGCTGGTGTCCGCCAACTCACATAATTGTTCATAAGCTTCATATGCATGTATGCTTGGAAAAGTGCGTCCTCTGTATTTACTCTCAAAATCTTCATAGACTTTACTGCGAAAGCTTCCGTCACTGTCATGGCAGTAATCGTAAAGCAACTTCCAAAACGAACTCAGTTCTTTCTCTTCTGATGTTGACAGTTTAAAGTTAACAAAGAACTCATTATCTTTGTTTTCTGCCTTTTTCCCTTGTTTAAAAACAACGCCTCTTTTTTTCCCCTTCGGATTAGATTCGTTTACAGAAAAGCTGAATGATTTCCATAGGCCGTATGGCACATGCTTAAGAATCTCAACCACCGAACTTCTGAATGTGGCTATAAGGTCATATTCAGCTGGGACAACTAACTCAAACATCTCTTTGCGTGATATTACCGTGCGTAATATTTCCCAAATTAGATCCGTATTCGGCACAGCTGCCTTCTCTTCACTAATGCACATTTCATAGCTGCTGTACCATCCCTTGGAAATACAGCTCTTATTTCTAAGTTGTTGAATGTCAAACGCCGTTGCAAATCTTACTTTTTTGATAAAGTCAGCAACATTGACTTTTTCCAAGCTCCTGCCCGCAAAATCATGCATCGACATTTGTGAAATGCAATATGTATGAGTATATATTGTAGTGTCGCTCGGCTTCTCAGTGTGTCCCAACAGCAATCTACCTCTACCGTCAAAAAGCACCACTTCACAAGGCAGATCTCTATTACTTAGTTTGATGTCCAGTACATCTTTTTCTTCTCCATCATAGCCTATTGTTTGATACCCTTCTTTTGCATGCCAATATACTGTTTCGTTAATTTTCATTTTGTTGTGCCTTTCTGTTAAATATTACACAGATAATGCTTTTTATCCGCTTCCGAAGACAGCGTAATTTTTTCCGTATTCATGCCGGAGTTTAATCCTAACCAGTCTAACAATCCTACAAACCACCCCGTCTCATCTTCTCGATTAATTTCGACCGTCATCCTACCTTCCATCGCTATCATCCAAAGAAGCGGAAGCATTGTGTTAAATGGCTGTATTATTCCACACTCGCCTGGTTTGTGTCCGTAGTTTGAGGTTGCAAAAACACAAGCTCTCCCTCCCGCTCCGCGGCTCACCTCCGTGAACAAGCTGTTACCTATAAAATGTACCAGTTTTTCTTTAATATGGCTCGATTGACCTTTTATAACCGCTGCATCCAGAACAGACCCCCTCTTTATAACGCCATAGCCATTGTCATAATTATTACTATACCTTTCAGTGTATCTTTTCCAATCGGCAAGCACTTTGGAGGGTTTCTGAGTTACAACCCCCATGCGATCCTCCTTCGGATATACATCGATTTTTCCCCAAATCAAGGCTACCCCTTTCAGCTTATAATCCGAGCTTCTTCTTATAACCACCTCCTTAAACGAATTAATAATCGCATCTATTCCAGTAAATTCGACCTTCGTTGGACTATCTTTGTCATCCTTGTCAACCTTGTCAGCCTTGTCATCCTCATATCCAAGTGCTTTTATAACTTGTTCGTCTTGTTTATTAGCCTGCGCAGTTTCATGGATCAAGGTTGAAGCATCAATGCAAATCCAAAGATAATCAACAAACTTATATTTTGTTATATATGTGTTTAAAATTTCATTTTCTTTGTCGTCTTTATCCTCACGTGTCGAAAGAGTTCTAAAAAGCTCTCCAGCAATATCTATTGCTGAGATAAGTACTCCCGCCCTGCCTATCTTCACGAGGAACGAGCAGGCAATCCCGGTTTCTGCAATTGTTGTAGTTGCGCCAACCCTTTGATTCGTACGATACATATATAATGGAGACTTTTCGTCATCTTCTTTGGTGACTGGCCATTTGTCTGTTAGCTTCTCATTGTTGTCAAAAGAAACGGTTATGTCCATTACCTTTTCATGATCACGCTTTAATGCGTGTATAGCTGCACAAAGGGTCGTTGTTTTCGATACTCGCGGTCCACCAAGCAATGCCATTACTATCTCCGGATAACAACCGGAATATCGTGATACCTGACCATTTTCTTTACATTCAGGACAATATCGTTCCGATGAACTAAGTTGTTTTCTCCCGATGCTAACAGACCCTGTCACAGCATCATTATCTGGTGATGGTATTAACTCCACTTTTCCAAAGCGCGAATTAATAATTTCTTTTATTTTTTTTGCGAGAGACTCTTTTTCCTCATGCGTAAAACCGGCATCTGGAGCTTCTGCTATTTCTTTAATTTTTTTGTAAATTTCATGTGCTTCTGTGTCTTCATCGTCTGCCAAGCCTTGTAATTCAAATCCATTTTCTGTGTAGCTGCGAAGTTGCTTTGTTGATTTCAAGATTTTAATTTCTTCCACAACTCGCCCCTTGAAAATTTTTTGATTTGCTTCACTCAAAATGCCCTTTGCAGCTTCCGTCACATGCGCGATTATAACCTCGCTAACATCAAACAGCAGATCATCGCAGTCTCCGCGCCAACCGCAATTGGGGCAAAAGGAATAATATCTGCCTGTTCCGTCAACTTTCTTGCAGTAATCTATCGCTCCGGATTCAGTATTTGTGTTTTTAGTTCTTCTCTTTTCCATGTTATTTTTTCCTTTTGTGTTATTTTGCATTCTTATAATTCAATCGGCTTTCAGAAACTCCGTTCAGCACTCGGTTATCATTTTTAATGTGTCGTTGTAAACTATTTTCCATATCATGTTCACTTTTTTTGGCAAAATGGTGAATTTACCGTCTTTGCCGGTTATGCAAAGTGGAACTGCGACATTAACAGCTTTTCCGTCACGCCTTCCTGTGAAATGTATCTCCACATCACCTTCAGTAAGTTCTAATCCTTCCGACTTTATCGTTACAGTTGTACGCTTTCCGAGGCATCCTCTCATCTCTTTAATTATCGGAAGTTTGGGCTTTCTCCCGATAAAAATTTTTCCAACTTCTGTCTGTCCTTCATCAGCGTCATATGAATAACGATATAAACCGGGATTGTGTCTTAGCGCTTTATTAACTTCATCGTCAATTAGCTGTTCAAGAACCTCACCGACTATGTACGGTTCAATTTTACCGGTCGATGTGTTCACTGACTGACTATTAAAGCTAACCAGTCGAATTGATTCAAACCTGATAGTTGTTTCCTTAATTCCAGGTTTGGTATAACTTGCCTTATAGCACAATCTGCCTAAGCATTCTTGATTACTGAACTCTATCTTAATCATTCCTCTTCTCCCTGCTGCGCGCTTTCATCCATGTTTTCCGTCTGTACATTCTCCAACGCTCCACGTTGGCTAAACACCAGCAATCGTCCTCCGAACATAAAGCCGGGCGCCAAACCACGAATCTGAATCCTGTGTTTACGGTTCTGTCCGTTATTATGGAGTTCCTGTGTTCGCTCACCGGAACTGAACAGATAGTCTTGCTGCGTATCACTGCCGTCAGCAGCACGGTTCTGTATTTCACCCCAGATCCTATCCTGCTCATTCATTTCAAACCTGCTTCTCGCTTCGCATGTCTCCAGGAGTTTATCGCAGTCCAGCCCCTGCCAGTTTAGTTTATCAGTATGCGAACCGACGTTCCCATCCTCAAAGCAAATTGGCCTTAATATATCTCTGCAGGCGCAAAGATCATTTCGCATATTTCCTGCGTCCTCAACCAAAGCCTTAAACGTACTTTCAAAAATATCGATAAACCTTTTTTTAATGCCCTTCTTGAGGCGTTCTTCCCATGCCGCAGCATATTTTCTTGCGTCTTCGAGGTATTCGTCTTCCTTCCGGTCAGCCAATTCAGCCTTTTCTTTTAGATGTTCAATCAGTTTGGCTATGTTTTTGTTTTCGAACATGTTAAGGGGAAACTCTCCGAAAAACGTTTCCTCCTGTGAACACAATTCTTTTTTGAAAAACTCTTGGGCAGCTTTAAGAATATTCTTCCTGAAAATTTCGCAGATCGGACGACCCTCTTTATCCGTTCCGTATACGGTGTGTATATCTGCATTCCGCGATAATCTTGAATATTGCGGAAGGAGTTCAAGTTTACACGGCGCAACAGAGAGGAATGTTTCCGTCAATTCGTTCATTTTCTCTTCAGCTTTTTCCTTGCAGGCTTGCAGCTGAGCATCGAACTTCCTGCACTGATCCTGATTTGCTCTATCAACGACCGTTACACCGAGAATACTGTTGATCCGCCCGCACACAGCCCCTACACGAGAGGACTCCTGCGCGCTGTATACTTTTCCGTCTTTAACGCGAATGTATTCAACTCCTCCTGCTTTATTAAACACATGCAAAGTTAAAAGCAGAATTAGTTCAAATGCAGCTGTCTTGTTGGAATCCGTCAGTTTCCACACGCGGCTAACGCCTTTCGGAACATTTTTCGGCAAACAGTCATCTGTATCAAGCCCTTCTGCCTGTTCAATGCAAATCTCGACACGGCAATAGTCTCTGTTTTGTTTTTGTTCATTTCTGTTATTAATATGTTCGACTATTGGCTTGATTTTCGGAATATCATCTGCTTTTTCAAGCAAAAGCAAAAGCACTGTAACAAGTCTGTTGGGTGATGGCGTACCAAGGACTCTTTCCCTTTCGGCTGCAACTCCTTTCAAAGCTTCGTCTATGGAATGCCAAGCTTCATCTATGGATGTAAAATCAAGAGCACATGCGACTTGTGTCCTGCCGTTCAGAAACATTCTATTAAGCAACGGATCTTTCATGATCTTGCTGCCGTAATGAGCAATAACAACATCACAATTTGTATTCACCGGACTGATCCCCGCGATGTTGCTTGTTGCTTTTTCTTTGATTTTTTGCAAAATATTCTCAGAAATTGGCATTGCATTCTCCTTTGCTGCACAAGCCGGCAAGCGGAGTGAGCCTCCG